>Ga0209191_1001615_pt1 | contig 14794 bp, 13 predicted proteins | sample S_130626_EF_Meta_FD_187320 | JGI IMG/M metagenome (GOLD analysis project Ga0209191, IMG submission 187320) | Freshwater microbial communities from Lake Simoncouche, Canada to study carbon cycling - S_130626_EF_MetaG (SPAdes) (version 2) | ecosystem: Environmental > Aquatic > Freshwater > Lake ... | reverse complement strand
CTTTAATAATATAGTTACGATCGCGCTGGGAGGCTTCGGCGAGTTCCGTCCAATCGCGAATCGGGCGTCCATTAATCTGTGGAGCATGTAAAACGGCGGTGGGTGGAAGTTCCGTGCGCTCCATGATCCAAGTCTTGGGCACAATTTTATACAGTGCTTCGTAATGATCTTCAGGAAGATTTTCTTTCCAGAACTCAGAGAGAATAGGGTGGTGAAGTAGTGCAAGTCCGAGCTTCTCTTCCTGAAACGCTTTCATCGGAGGAGTGAGCATTACTTTACCTGCTTCGATTCCATTAAATAAACCATCAGCGCCTTTGACGTTCGCTAGGTCGAACAATTCGAAGAAACGATAAATTAAATCCACTTTCTTTGGAGCACCATCGACAGGGATAAAAGATTCATCACTCATTTGCATGATTTGTGATGGGTCGACCACGTGTACATCGTGTCCCTGACTTCTCAGTTTTTCTCCGAGCCATTCAAATTCAGGTCGATACGTTGCTGACTCTTCGCTGACCACGATCGCGATTAAGGGAAACTTAACATTAGGTGTGAGTCGCTGCAGCGTCTGATAAAAGTTCTTTGGCATATCCACGCCGCCAATTAAATTCGGGAAATCTTCCGCGTATACTTCGTTGAGATAAGCAGTGAGACCAATACCACCGGGAACGCTATCAAGTTCCGACATCGTAAATCCTTGGTCGGTGATGAGTAAATCGGGTCGGAGAACTAAAGGAATCTGACCTTTAATCGTACGGTGTCTGCCATGATCAATGAGTCCTTGAGGCTTAAACCGGTCTAAATAAGTCGAAACCCATTTAGCGTGGATATCGCGGTTTCTTAAAATCTTTTTATCGGTGAAGGAACGAACATACAGACGCTCCATCGCCTGATGATAACTGTAGCACGCCGCACCGATGGTTTTAATTTCTTTTAACTGTGCTTCGGAGATCGGCCAAGGCTCAGGCGAGAGTTTCCAAATCTTTTCCGCAAAAAGAGGTGGCTCTAATAACTTTTGACGAAGAACTTGTTGCGAAGGCATGGGCTTTAATCGTCGATTTTAATATCTTTATTACGAGTGCGAGGTCCACCCGCACGTAGCCAGCCGTTAATAAAAGCATCGATATCACCATCCATCACGGCTTGAATGTTTCCGGTTTCAACTCCGGTACGCAAATCTTTCACCATCTGATAAGGCTGGAATACGTAGGAGCGAATTTGGTTACCCCAACCGATATCACCTTTTTCGCCGTAGTAGCGTTCCATCTCGGTACGTTTATCATCCAACATTTTTTCGTAAATACGAGCGCGTAAAATTTTCATAGCCAGGGCACGATTTTTAACCTGAGAACGTTCGCGTTGGCAGGCGACGACTAAGCCCGTAGGAATGTGGGTTAGACGGACGGCAGATTCGGTTTTGTTCACGTGTTGGCCGCCTTTACCGCTCGAACGGTAAACATCGACGCGTAGATCTGCCTCATTGATTTCAACATCGATATCGTCATCGATTTCCGCAACGACGTCGACCGACGCAAACGAGGTATGGCGTCGAGCATTCGCATCAAAGGGAGAAATCCGGACGAGGCGATGAACGCCGCGTTCAGCTTTTACATAACCATAGGCATTGGGACCTTCGAGACGGAACGTGGCTTGGCTAATTCCTGCGCCATCACCTTCAGCCACGTCTTCGATTTCAATTTTAAATCCACGACGTTCGGCCCAGCGCGTGTACATTCGGAAAAGGATATCGGCCCAGTCGTTGGACTCGGTACCACCAGCACCTGCCTTGATGGTGACGATGGCGTTGGATTTATCGTGGAGGCCGGAAAGGAATGAGGCGATTTCGAGGTCGGAGACTTCTGCGAGAAGATCTGCAGCTGTTTTGCGAAGCTCTTCCATCTCTGCGTCCACCGTGCCATCGGGTGATTCGACAATGATTTCTGCTAACGTCTTGGTGTCTTCGAGTTTGCGTTTGAACGCCACTTGCGGAGCCACGACAGTTTTATAATTATTACATTCGGAAATAACTTTTTGTGCTGATTTTTGACTATCCCAAAAGTTGGCAGCAGTCATTTGATTTTCCAGCTCAGCAATCTTGGCTTGTTTGCCCGTTACATCTAAAAATTTCCAAAGATACCCTGACCGACGCTCGATTTCTTCAAGCTGGGAACGAATTTCTGGTGGGATATACATACTTCGAGGGTTTAGTTGTGCAACTAACAGCAAAGGGTGCAAAGAAATTGTCATAGTATCCTTGGAAAAAGCACAAAATTTCTCTGCGCTATTTGATTTCTTGGTTTAAATATGAATCTGGTGAGTCGAACTTGCTCCGGTCTCAACAATGCTTATGTCTAACCCATGGCATATTTAGAAGGACTTAACTTTACTCAAATCGCGGGGCCTGCCCCGTTGAGGCGAGTTTTGCCTAGTGGCCTCGAGGTTTTGTATACCCACCGTCCTGGGATTGGTCTTTGTACCGTACAAGCGTGGGTGCGCACAGGGAGTGCACAGGAGGGTAGATGGGAAGGCTCAGGCATCTCACATTATCTGGAGCACATGGTATTCAAAGCCACAGCTCGCTTCGCGAATCGTGAACTCACCGAAGCCATTCACCGCGTGGGTGGTAATTCGAATGCATACACGACCTTTGATCGAACAGTTTATTATGTCGATGCGCCGGAGGAAGGATTTGAAACGGCGATGGAAGCTATTTCCGAAATGGTTTTTGATCCGTTAATCACTGAAGAAGACGCTAAAGTAGAAAGAGATGTTATCCTCCGTGAAATCGCCATGCGTGATGATGAGCATGACAGTATTTTTGCAGAAAAGATTTTAGAAGAAGCCCTGCACGTGCATCCGATGCGACATCCCATCATCGGACATAAAGACTTGTTTATAAAAATTAAACCCGATGATTTACGGGCTTATCATAAGGGGAGGTATGCCCCTGAAAATGTTGTCTTGGCGATTGGCGGTTCGATGGAGCCAGACGAAGTTTTTAAATTGGTAGAACTGTGGTTTGGCCGATTTTCCAGAAATCCAGTAATACAAGAAGTGCCCGTGGTTGAGCCGCCGATGGCTGCACCGCGTCGCGTGGAGCTCGCTCGCGATGTTTCAATCTGTAAAGGCGTAGCCACGTGGAAAATCCCTGGCTTCTTTGCCAAAGATCGCAGTGCTATCGATTTATTCTTAGGGGTACTCGGTAGTGGTAATAGCTCTATTTTATGGGATGAACTTCGGGAAAACAAAAAATTAGTACACGCGGTTGATGCTCATGCGATGGGACTAAAGGACATTGGTCTAGCTTGGCTAAGTTGGATTGGCGACGCGCATGCCGATCACACTGTCATTGAGAAATCTATCTTAGAAAAAATTAATGAGCTGCAGGACAAGGGAGTGAGTCAGACGCAATTTGAAAAAGTACGCCGACAAACGGTCGTCGCGATGGTCAATGGACTTAAGACGATTCATTCGGCGACCGCTCGTAGTGCTTATGCGGCATGTATTGGCTATGATCACGCTTGGCCACTGCGCGGAGTCGAGGAGTTGGCACATTTAACACCCGAAGATCTTACCCAGGTCGGCCGTACCTATTTAAAACCCGAATCAGTTACCTTTGCGGTGATGAATGCTAAAAAGTCTACAGCGACTGCAGATACCAAACCGAAAATTAAAACTCCTGATTCATTCGAAGTGATTACACTCGAGAACGGTGTGCGAGTTGTCCTGCAAGAAGACCACTCGGTACCGAAGGCAGGATTTGGCGTTTATTTTTCGGCCGGCATTGCTTACGAAAATGATGAGAAGAGAGGGGCTACCGGAATCCTCTCAACCCTCTTAACCCGCGACACCGTTCAGCACACCCGACAAGAAGTTGCCCAAATCGTTGATCGTATTGGTGCGACCTTTGCCGATGTTGGCTCTCAATTGTCGTGTGGATTATGGGGCGAAGCTTTGAGTTCTGATTTCGAACAAATCGCTGAACTAGTTAAGAACGGTGTGCTTACTCCTAAAATAGTGAGTGATGCCTTTGAGTCAGAGAAAGCCAGTGCGATTGCCGCCTGCAAGGAGGCCGCGGATGATATTGTTGAGAAAGCCCGACTCCGCTTATTGAAACAGTTTTTTGGAAACCATCCGTTGAGTATTGATGCGAGTGGTACACCTGAAACCATCGAAAAATTAAAGCAATCAGACATCATCGAGTTACACCAAAAATTAGTCGTCTCTTCCAATTTAGTCATCGGCATCAGTGGCTCCTTTGATCGTCGTGTCGCCTTAGATTTCGTTAAGAAATATTTCGGTACCTTACCCAAAATTGAATTTAAACAACAGACTCTTAAGCAGCATACCATCAAGGCCAGCAGCCAGGATCAATTCACAGCAGTCGGCGAACAAGCGGTGGTTTGTTTAGCCTTCCCACATTGTGGCTTCGCTCCGATTATGGTTACCGCTGCGAATGTCATCGAAGAATTGTTGAGTGGCATGGCCAGTGGACTTTTTCAAAGAGTGCGTGAAGAAAAAGGCTTAGCCTATTTCGTGGGTGCGACGAGGATTGAGACCGCTGACCAAGGTATGTTCTATCTTTATGGTGGGACGACTCAAGAAGCGGCTCTGCAGGTCATCGACGAGATGAAAGGTGAGCTCGCAAGATTATCGAAGGGCGAATTTAAAGAGCATGAGATTGAAGATGCGAAAAGACGTCTACGTGTTTCAAGACGACAGGGCCGTCAATCTGCTGGTCGTCGCATGCAGGGTGCACTTACTCGCGAGCTCGTGGGCTTAGGTGCGAATTTTGATGCTGAATGGGAACGACGCATGAATGAAACCGATGCTAAGCAGGTCCAAGCGTACGCTCAGAAATATTTTAAATTATCTCACGCGCAGCAGTTGATTGTCGTACCCAAGAAAGCTTAAACTTCTTCTAATTTCTTTGCGGCTAAAACCGCTGCGATAATGCCTGGAATAGCTAAGGCTAGCGCTGCTAAGAAGTAACCCGAATATCCCAAGAGATTAGAAAGTTTGCCTGCCCAAAGTCCTGGGAGGTACACAGCAATCAGTGAGAGGGTAGATAGTAATGCGTATCTCACTGCAGCTTGAGGTCCGGCTGCGAGTTTCATCATCGCTAGAATCAATGCACAGAGACCTGCACCAAAGGCTAAGTATTCGAGAAAGAAAATAGCGGAAATGATGTTCAGCGATGGCAATGGATTTAGATGAAACGATAACCAGCTGATTCCAATAAGGGGCAAATGCATGCAGATGCCTAGGGGAACGAGGGATTTAGCGAGGCCTCTACGAGTTATAATCGCAGAACCTATGATACCGCCGATGGCCAGTCCCAGAATCGCGGTAGTAATGCGCAGGTACGCGTAGGTTTCATCATCGAGTCCAAGTCCACCTTGGAGTACACTTGCTTTAGCAAAGAGTTTAATCACGTGGTTCATATGGACCTCGCTGGCTCGATAGAAAAAGATGAGCCCAATGATGATGGGTAGTCTCGAATCTTGATAGAGCGATTTGAGTGCTCCGCCCATGGCTTTGAGCGTAGATAACTTATCTTGATCCTCAGAGATAGTTTCCTTTGGTTCACGGGTGAAGCCCCACTGAGTAAGCAAAAGAACAACTAAGCTAAATGCGGCTAAACAAAAGAGAGTTAATTGCAATACATTCGCGGTCGTGTTTGAGTACGTATGAAAAAACCAGGCGAGGTAGATTAATCCTGGACCCGCTAAAACTTGCCCAAGTTTTGAAGCGAAATTAAGTAGCCCAGAATATTTGGCGCGTTGATTGTCGTTTAACGAATGAACGTAATAGCCATCGAGAAGGTAGTCATGTCCGCCCGATAACAAGGTCAGGATACATAAGACAAGGGCGATGGTGGTTGCTTGTCCTAATCCAATGAAATGATTGAGGAGTAAAATACAGACAACCATCCCTGCTTGGCAGGATATAATCAGTGCACGTGGTTTTCCGAGAAGACTCAGGAAAGGTGCCCAGAATATTTTAAGAGCCACGATTAATCCGAGAACACCGACCACTTGAGTGATGGTTCCATCGTTCACACCGTGATTTTTCAGTACGACGGGCAGGGCTTCATCGCGCAGTGCCGCTGGAATGGTTTGAAAAAGAAAACCGCCCAACACCCAGAGCCACGGAAGTCGTGTCAGGGATGAGTGGGTGTTCTCGTGCATACTTTCTACTTGTTACCTTCGAGCTGCTCGCGTCCGTACTCATCGACCGATCGGAAAAGACTATGGAAGAACTTCGCGACGGTGATATTTAAGCCCAATAATTCTTCGTCGGTTAAATCGAGCATTTCGCCAGGACGGAAGGTGCGTTGCGTGTCGACCATCTTAGTTTTTTTAGCGCCAGCTTCAGCGGAATCTGGGGCGTCGATATCTTTCATCGATTTAAATTCAAGCGTCAGTGAACCATCGGGCGAAATGTCATCGTTGGTCACCATGCCCGTGCGCACTAAAACCCTCAAGGCAGCCGCGATACTGAATATGGCATCTTCGAGTTCGCTAATAATATTATAAGTCTGTTCAAACTCGTTGAACTTTTCTTGCAGATTCATTCTTACAAAGGCCTCTTGCTTTTGTCCGATGATTTTATCGGTCTCAGCATTACTTTGCGTATTACGACCGCGTGTTTTGATTAGGATGCACAGAAGATGGACTTGATTCATCACTTCAGCGGAAAGTGCTAACAGATCATTGATGCTGGTGCGTAAGAGTAATCCTCGGGAATAGGCGACCATCTGATCATGAGTGAGGTGCGCGGCGGGTGCTGGCATAATACGCGATACGTTCGAGTAGTAATCGTAAATCTTAGCATCGGAGGTGCGCACGCCAGCTAAGGTAAAGGCCAACATGTCGTGTTGACGTTGCAGAGCGGTCAGAAAGTTTCGGCTAATGTTTTGAAGTGAGACGACGCTCTCTTCGGGGTTAGGTTGTTGGTTAGACATCTTAAATTATTCGCTGGGAGGTTTAATCTCAGGTGACTTGGTGTGACGAGCCCTTTTACGTGCCAAAAAACCATCCTCACGGGGTTGGGGGGTGGAGGCAATCCAAGCAATCGCAATGGGGGCAGCCTCCGCTAAGCTTAACGGAAGGTTATTTACTAGTCCTGGGAAGCGATAGGTATGCTCAATTCGAGGCTGTAAATCGGGATCTAGCTCGTTTCCGGAGATCAAGAGGGCGATGTGGCGGCCCGGTACGCGAACGGGGGTTCCTAGGTCAATTTTGCGACCGATTTTACCTGTTAAGGCGACCACACAGCATTTTTCTTTAACGAGTTTAAGTAATCCACCGAGGGCGGCTGCACGCATAACGCGAACATGTTCCATCGCGCCTTGAGCGAGCGTCCAGGTGTCGGAATTGAATGCTAAATTTTCGGTGCCTGATGAAAGCAGAAGTCTTTTGAGTCCGAACGCCGCCATGGAACGTGCGATGGCTGCTAAGTCCGCGGGACGAGAAATGTGATCGGCGATGACTACGGTTTCGTGAGCTTCGCGCCATTCGGCGAAATCTGAGACACGGACGTGACCAGGCTCAGGGCGCATGGTGATGGCACAAACATCATCACAATCCGTTCCCGCGATATAAGACATATCGGAAGCGGAACTGGTATGTAGTTTTACACCGAGAGCTTCGAGCGGAATGATGTGACTCGAGAGACTCGGTACACATTTCGGCGAAGCGTGAATTTCACGCAAAGACTTAGGATGAAGTTCGATGCAGGCTAAAACGGCGGGGAGACCTCGCAGAATAACTCGATTAGGATTGGAGGTGTCGGTACTCACAGGATTCGGCCTTCATCAAAATCAATCATGTCGGCAAAGGAAAGAACATCCGTGCGGTGAAGTGAATTCATTTTGCGTTTCGCGTCATTTAGGGCTTCTCGACCCATTTCACTCATCCCTTTTTGTACTAATTCGCGATTCCAGACATGAACGCGAAGGTCTTTGGGGAAAAGATTCAGTAAACGTACGTTGAGATTATTTTCATCGGTAGCATTTTTAACGCATTCGATGACTTGTTCGGGGTCGACCGCCAAGTGAAGACATAAAAAGCGATCAAAGCCTTTACAGAAATTTCTTTGATACGATTTGGGTAACTCGCCTTTGAGATGTTTGCGAATTTTACCAAGGAAGCGTGGAAGATGCAGCAGGCCGGTGGCGGGATGGGGAATGTAAGCGGAAGGTAAATCGTAACAGATTTCGCCAGTGGCTTCACTAAATCCATTAGGGCGTGGAGTCGAAGAATCGGTCATGGATTTTTAGTTTCGATAAGTGGTTTGATGTCTTTAGCAATTTGCGCGGCGGCATTAGCAAAATTTTCCGACTGAGCATTCACGTAGTCGATAGGATTTTCAGAACGTTTCGCTTTCCATTGTCCTTGTCCCTGACTCAGCGTTTTCCCCTGGGCGTCTTCAATACGGTAATGTAATTGTAGGACCGTGGATTGGGCAGTGAGAAACATCGCCTCTACATCGATAAATAAAACGAGATAGTTTTCGCTCGGCGTTTGGAGTTCGAAGGGCAGGCCGGTTTGTTTAGTGAGATTGCGTCCAATGATTTCGCTCACCGCACGATCGAGTGAGGCAATCCAGCGCTGTGAATCGTCGACTTTGATAACCTTGGCTTCATCAGCAATGACCAGGGTGGGGCGTCGCAGACTCACCGGAATGTTAGCTCGGGGTATGAAAATAATCGGAGCTTTTATCGTGGGTGTAGCTACAGGTGCCGAGAGTTGGTGAAAGGTTACGGATTCACTTTTTTGATCAAAAGTGATGCAGCCAGTTATTAAACTGGTTACAGATAGGAATAAGAATAATTTGAATTTACTCATTTGGCTTCTTCGGGCTTGGGGCTTTCGGTGGCTGTTGCATTCACTTTCTTTTGTCCACGACCTTGAATAATGGTTTCAGGATTACGTTCGATGAAGTCAGCTAATGAACGAATGGCCGTGGCTGCTTCCGAAACATCAGCTAATGCGGTATCTAATTCGCGTCGAGTCGGCGAACCGGGTTTGGTTAATCCGCGAACATTCTCCGCGGTTTCATTCAGACGTTCCAAGGCCTTACGTCCAGCTGAAGCCATGGTTTGAAGGTCATCGGCCACCGGATCCACTTTCGTGTTAAAACGCTTCACGAGTTCATCGACTGATCTCATGGCGGCTGAAAAATCGGACACCGCGCGGGTAATCGCGGGGTCCCCGGTGATCTTCACGATATTATCGGAAGCGGTGACGAGATTCTTATTAATTTTTTGAAACTCAATTTCGGAAGCACCTTTATCGATTCGGCCGAGAATCGAGTCTACTTTTTGAGTAATCGCGATGAAGTCGACTTTGCTTAATTGGTTGAGCGTTTGTGAGACGGCTTTGGTGAGGGCGCCGAGATTCGAGGGTAGGGTTGGAATTTCTGCGGTGTCACCTCGCAAATCATGCAGCTTATATTCACTGTCGGGAAAATAATCTAATTCGACATAGAGCACCCCGGTGATGACGGACTGCTGTTGTAATTTTGCGCGCAGACCTTTTTCGATGGAGCCACGTAGGCCAGTCTTATCTAGGAGGGCTTGATCCAAGCCGCGACGAGTGAGGAGGTCGGGCGCAAATTCCATCACAACGGGGACGGAGTAGTCGCTGGGTGCTTGTGCGGCAGTGCGCAGCAGTACTTGCGAAACTTTTCCGATGGTGACGCCACGGAATTTGACGGGTGCGCCTATATCGAGTCCGCTGACAGAATCTTGAAAGTAACTAACGGCCGTGGGTTTTGTACCTGAAAGACTACCTGCACCCAGTAGGATGAATGCGACGATAAATAAAAGAATTCCGCCTGCGACAAAAGCGCCAATAAGTGATTTGTTAGCCTTGCGACGCATGATTATTGAGTGGTGACGACTCGAGAGAAGAAAGAGTGTGCTTTAGCATGAGACTTGGGGTCAAGGAAGTCTTTTGGAGGAGCGTAGGCACCCATGGTTCCGGTGTCAGAATCGAGGTAAACGCAATAGTCTGCGGTACGTAAAATGCTAGGAACCTCGTGGCTAACGAGCACGATAGTGGTATTGAAAGACTCGCGAACCTTGAGAATTAAATCGTCTAAACGTTCAGAGGTCAGTGGATCGAGGCCAGCACTCGGTTCGTCTAAAAATAAAATTTCTGGATCGAGCGCCATGGCACGGGCAATGCCTGCACGTTTGGCCATACCGCCACTGATTTCGGAAGGCAGTTTATCAATCGCATCGGATAAACCCACGCAGGCTAATTTATATTCAGCCAGTTGTCGGATTTGACTCGAAGAGATTTTCAAAAACTCGCGCATCGGCATTTCGATGTTTTCGCGGAGCGTGAGAGACGAGAAGAGGGCAGAGCCTTGAAAGAGAAAGCCTGATCGTCGCAGGGTTGCTTCACGTACTCGACTGTCGGCTTGGCTTAGATCGACACCCAGTAATTCGCAGCTTCCTGACATTGGTTCATCGAGTCCGCCTAATACGCGCATCAGGGTACTTTTACCGCAACCACTGGGCCCGACAATTGCGAGAATTTTTCCGCGTTCCAATGAAAATGAAATATCTTTCATCACGCTGACATCGCCGTAGCCGACGGAAAGTTTTTCGCATTTTAAAATGGGGGCAGTGGCGTCCATTAATTAAAAATTATATAAGTTGAAGATGACGGCGAAAATCGCGTCAGCGATGACAATGAGGGTGATACCGAGAACGGCCGCAGAGGTCGCAGCATCGCCCACGCCTAAAGCGGAACGTTGAGCAACATAACCACGATAGCAACCCGCCCAGGCGGCGATGAAGGCGAAGAAGAATGATTTGATGAAGCCCACGAGGAAACTTTTGAACGTAATCGCTTTAATGGCCTGATTTAAATATTGGTCGATACTGAGGTCGCCTGCACAGGCTACGATCATACCGCCAAAGATACCGACGAATGTAGCGAAGAGACTTAAGAGAGGCACCATCAGCGTTACTGCAAGAATGCGTGGTACGGCTAAGTATTCTACGGGATTTATTCCGAGAGCGCGTAAGGCATCGGATTCCTGACTCACATTCATGCTGCCGAGTTGAGAGGCAAAAGAGGTTGAGGTTCGTCCGCAGGCAATCACCCCCGTCATGAGCGCTCCCATTTCACGGGTCATGGCGAGAGCCACTAAATTAGCTACATAAACGGTGGCTCCCACTTGGCGTAATTGAATTAACCCTACATAAGCCATAATTAGTCCGGTTAAGAAACCCAGAAGGGCGACGATGGGCAGGGCATCCACGCCCGAAGTTTGCAACTGTAAGGTGAAGTCGCTCCAGTTGACTTTGCTTCGGCCAATCAGTGTTCGGAATATACCAGCACTCGTTTGGCCGATGTGGTCCATGGCGCGACCCCACGAGCCGTAACTTTCGATTCCCCAGACGCCAAAATTTTCTAAGAGATTGGGTTTTTCATCTTCCGATTTCCACTGTGTATTTTTTTCAGCTAAGCGGACGAGGGATTGCAGTCGGTTAGGCAGTTCGGATAAATCGAGTTCACGAACATTTTTAAAATTATGATGAATCCAAGCGGGGAGGGCGGAGTCGAAATCGTCTAAGCCATCGCTGACAATTTTAACCTGATCGCCCTTGAAATTTAGACTGGGAAGTGGCTGATCAATCCGCCAAGAGCCACTTATTTTGATAATAGTCAGTCCGCCCGTCTGGTTTAGGGTCGAAATGCTGGCCTGACGTGCTGATTTCTCTGACATCCTGATAATCAGATACTTGGGCAACCCTCATTAAACAAGCAGAAAGGCATTGTCCCTCGTGCCTAATATCGATTTGCTAACTCTCCCTTAGATGCGTCGAACGTTATTCCATTTAGTCTGGTCGACTGCCGTATTGGCCCAAAGCTCGGCTCCCGCGCTGCGCCTCTCACACGATTCGGAAGGCATCCACCCGATAGTCGGTCTGACGGAAGAAAATGATAAATTTAGTATAAAAAATACCGATAAATATTACACGCAGGGTTTACGCATTCATTTTCAAAACGACCCGAATTTTTATTGGGCTCTGACTCAAGAGATTAACACGCCGGCCGATACCGAAAATCCGGTTCCGAGTGCTACCGATCAACCTTATTCAGGTATCTTATATTTAACTTATGGTTATGGTACAGTATTGGAAAGAGGTGGCCGTCGCGATTGTCTCTTTACCGTGGAAGGGCAAGTCGGCGTTACGGGTCCAGCTTCGGGTGCCGAAACGATTCAAGATCGATTTCACCACGTCATCGGCATTGGTACACCCGCCGGATGGGGCAGCCAAATTCCGACTGAGCCCGTGTTCAATCTGAATGCAGAATTTAAACGTAAAATAATCTGGGACGATTCGGGTAGAAATTTACGCGATATAATTGCTCATGCCCAAGTACAGTTAGGCAATATCCGTACCCAGTTGGCGCTCGGGGCTCAAGTCCGCTGGGGCGTGAATCTACAAGACACTTGGGGCCAGGGTACCATTCGACACAGTAGTGCGTTTAGTCCCAACTATCGTTCGGATGGCGTCTACCCTCGCACGTTTTCTTCATACTTTTTCACTGATGTTCAGCTCGAGTTTGTGTTTAAAAATTATGCGACGGATGGCACGACGTTTCGAGAGTCTGCCCACGTCACTCGCACACCTGTAGTCGGACAATTACTTTTGGGTGCTACCGCTAGTATTTACCGAACCTCCATCACTTATTATTTAGCTATTCGTTCCAAGGAATTTGAAACGCAAGCATCCACGCACTATTTCGGCGGATTAAAAGGGACAATTAGTTTTTAATTATGACGAACGCTATTTATGCAGTCGTAGATATTGGTTCAAACTCACTCAAAGTGACCGTGGTTGATATCCAAGGCATGAAGGAGCTGGGTCGATCTACGGAATCGATTAGACTTTTTCCATCGGGTGAAAGCCCAGTCAGACTACATCCAGAGAAAATTGAACTAGGAGCTGAGGCCGTGGCTCGTTTGGTAAAATTTGCGCAAGATAAAGGTGCCCAAAAGATTGTTCTCCTAGGAACGAGTGCGGTCCGCGAATGTGCTAATCGCGAAGAGTTCTCTGCTAAAATTTTGAAACTCTGCGGCATGCCGTTAACCATTATTTCGGGTGAAGTCGAAGCGCGCTTAGCAGCTCAAGGCGTACGCGTAGACCCCGTGTATGCTGATTACCGAAACATTCTCGCCTTTGATTTAGGTGGCGGAAGTTTGGAGATCAGTAAATTGCACGGCAAACAATGCACCTTTGCGCGAAGTTATCCACTGGGCTCCGTGCGTTTAACATCTCAACTGCTAGCAAGCCCCGATGGAGTTATCGATGAACAGCATCAATTAAGTTTTCAGGCAATGATTCGCTCTCAATTAAAAGATGCTTTATTGAATGAAGCCGCCCGCGATTCTTTACTGGTGGGAGCAGGTGGCGCCTTTACGGCGATTGCACTTTATCTCGAAGCTATCGGTGAGGCACCGGTGGCGGGTCGACTCCCGGTATTACGAATTCGTGAATTAAAGGACCGAATCTGTAAATTAACGTTGGATGAGCGAAAGCAGTTAAAAGGCATTCCAGCTGATCGTATAGATATTATGCCAGCGGCATTGCTTACGATTTGTGTGCTCGCCGATTTGACTCAGGCTGAAGCCTTCTATCTTACTCACCATGGAGTCCGCCAAGGAATGATTCAACTACTCATCGCAGAAGACGCTACGCATTCATGAGATTTTTTTTATTAGTCCTGGGATTCTTCATCGCGAACCGATTAAGCGGCCAGACTATTGAAGGAAAAATTATTTCGGTAGATTTCGCTGAATCTACGGCTCAATTTCAGACCAATAAACAAGTTAAGACGATACAACTGCTACCAGGAGATACTGCTATCAACTGGGTACAAAAAAACGTGAAATGCACCTTGGTGCAAAATCAAGGAGCGACTCGTGCGGACCTAATCTTTCCTGCCGACCCCGAAGAGTTGCGACAAGTGGCCGAGGTGACAGATGCGTTGCGACGTGATACCGTTGAACGCGGTCGTGTCGTACTGCGTGGCGCGAATGATTTAATGCCCCCGATGGCTCTCTGGGATCAAAACGCTAAACTTCTGTTCAAGAAAGATTTCCTGGGTCAGCCGTTGGCGATTAACTTTATCTTTACGCGCTGTCGTAATGCACAGATGTGCCCCGCCTCCACGCAGTGCATGAAACGTTTAGCCGACGAATTGGATAAGTCACCCCAGTTAAAAAATGTTAAGTTAATCTCCGTGAGCTTCGATCCGCTAAACGACTCGCCTGGAATTTTGAATACCTATGCTGCCGGCTATGGTATTAATTCTGCCCGACATAATTTTCTGACTGGCGACCCTAGTCAGATAAAGGATTTGATGCGTCAGTTTGGTATTCTGACCACCCAGTCCGATGGCACTATTATCCATAATGCTGCGCTCATTATTGTCAGTCCGGAGGGCCGAATTATTCACCGTCGAGAGGGTGCACAATTTGACCCGGTCGACGTGGCGGATTATTTCCTGAAGTTAAATCAAGTGTCTCCCGCGAAATGAATAAACGCCGTCAGCTTATCTTAATTTCTTTTCTGGCACTCGGCTTATTTATTTTGCTGAAATCATTACCGGATACGCATTGTGCGTTATTACATGTAGACCACCAGCTGGTTTTAGATAGAGGCCTGGAGTTCTGCGGAGTGAATGAAGAAGCCAATTTCTACAGCCCCACAGATTTACAATTTCCGGTAAAAGCTGAAATCAAATTTAATCAGAAGGAC
>Ga0209191_1001612_pt1 | contig 14820 bp, 13 predicted proteins | sample S_130626_EF_Meta_FD_187320 | JGI IMG/M metagenome (GOLD analysis project Ga0209191, IMG submission 187320) | Freshwater microbial communities from Lake Simoncouche, Canada to study carbon cycling - S_130626_EF_MetaG (SPAdes) (version 2) | ecosystem: Environmental > Aquatic > Freshwater > Lake ... | reverse complement strand
GTGCTTGTGTAAATTCTTCAAAATGTTTAAAAATCATACGATATTAGATTTAAGGTATATATTAAAACTATACTATTATTTTCCGTATAATTAAAAAAAGTAAATATAATATGATGCCAGGATTGAGTATTGATAATAATATATTTCCAGACAGAAAGGATTTGAAGAAAACTATTCAAGAAAATAAATCAATTTATGATGATATTGTAGAACAGGCAAAAAAGATAAACTTGGATAAAGTAGAGTATACTGGTGAAGATTTTGTGCTAAGGTCTGAGGTAAAACAAAAACAAAAAGTTTATTTTTGGATTAGAGTTTATTTAAAAGAAGAAGTAGAAATATCACCAGATATAGATATTAGTATAGTTTGGAAAGAAAATGAGAGACTAACAACAAAATTCATTTGTTATGCTAAAAAAGGTCTTGATAAGGATTTAGAGGAACAAGTAACTAATTATAATCCAGAGGATGATAAAAAGGTGCTATGTTTAATGGTGGAAGAGGATAGGATAAACATTAACAATGAAGATATTCCTTTTATAAAAACTCTTTTTAAAATTGGTAGGTTCTATGAGAAACAAGTTTGGCAAAGGACTGATATGAAGTTAACGGATAAAGATGGTAGAGAATTACCTTGGTTTGATATAGATTTTTAAAAAAATGCTAATAGATTTTCAATATTTAACAAATACTAAGAGACTTGTCATAAGTTATGTGGATAAGTCCGGTGATATAAAACTAAAATACTATGAGTGGGAAAATCCCATGAAATATGTTACTTGCTTAGATGATGATCCTGATAAACAAGATGTTTATAAATCTTGGGATGGTAAATCTGTAAAATTAGAATCTGTTTCTAATCCAGATAGATATACCGTTTATGAATTCTTAGATGCTCTTCCTGATAAGGAAAAAGATGAAATATTTGAATATAACACACCAAAGATTTACTTTGTCGATATTGAGACTGAAATCGTTGATGGATTCCCAGATGCCGAAACAGCACCTACTAAAGTTCTATCTATATCTATAGTTTTTGAGGATAAGATTATTCTTCTTGGACTCAGAGATATGCCTGAGGACATGCAACAAAGGATAAAGGATAATACTAATAAGTATTTCAAAAAGTTCAATGCTGATTATAAATTCAAATACATTAAGTATGATGATGAATTTGATATGATGTATAACTTTTTTTACAAAATGATTCCAAAGATGCCAATGATTACTGGTTGGAACTTTGTAAACTATGACTGGTTGTATTTAGTAACAAGAGCTCGTAAGTTAAAGAAAGTTGTTAATGGTAAAGAATATACTATTGACCCAGCTGTTTCATCCTTAACAAAAAGATTGAATAAGGTATGGATGACTAATTATGAAATGCCTGCCCATAGAATGATTTTTGATTACATGCAACTCTATGAAGTTTGTGATACATCGATAAAGGTTAAAGAATCATCTTCGTTGGATTTTGTTTCTAGTAAATTGGTTGGTGTTGAAAAGATTAAATATACTGGCTCACTTCAAAAGTTATATGAAGATGATTTTGAGACTTTTATGTATTATAACGCAGTTGACTCTGTTCTAGTACAAAAAATTCATGAATCAAGAAACTATATTTCCATCATTTATGCTATTTCATCTTTGGCTAGAATAAAAATTGTTGATGTAGTATCACAGATGAATAATGCACTCGCATCACTTGCAATTACAGAAGGTGTTTTGAGAAATAGATTTAGAGAACAAGAGAACATAGTCCTATTCAAGGGTGAGAAAAATACTGAAGAAAATGAGGGTATTGCTGGTGGTTGGGTGAAAGACCCTGTAGTTGGAATGAATCAGTGGTGTGTAACCTATGATTTCGCTTCACTTTATCCAACAAGTCAGATTCAATGGTATATTGCACCGGAGAACTTTATAGGTGTTCAAGATCCAAAGAATCCAGAATACTGTGATAACGGTATGAAGATTGATAAAGAAAATAATGTTATCTGTGTTAATGGTGTGGTATTTAGGAAAAGAAACTCACCAACAATTCAGATGTTGAAAGATGTTTACGCGGATAGAAAGAAGAATAAGAAGATTATGATGAATAAGAAGGAAGAACTTAAAAAGGTTATGGATGAAATTAAAGCTTTGGAAGCAGAGCTTTAATGAACCCTTATACCTTCAAACTCTACTTCTGGTAATTCTGTTCTTACTGCTGTCACCACTTTCTTAACCCATTTTGGTTTATCATCATAGAATTTGGCTTTTTTGAAACCAGTATCTTTTAGGAGTTGAACTATAGTTTTAGCTTTCCATTCAGCGACTCTATCTGTTCTATCATCTTTTGATGGATAACAAAATAAACCAAGATTAGGCAATTCTAACCCAAACTTTAGTAATGATTCTTTTACTTTTTCTTCTAAGTCAACCATTCTCCCAGTTACAATTGCTTTGTACTGAACTGTTTTATACATCTCAGAGAGTTCTTTTACTTTTGTGGGTAAAGATATATCTAAGAAATGATAAACATTTGGAGTGACCATATAAACCCTTAAACCTTTCCTAACCCAATTTCCTTTGGGTTCTATGGTTTGGTTTGGGTCTTCTATATAAATCCTACCATTTTCTATTCTAAGGTCTGATTTACTTTTATTAACAAAGTATAGAGATCTTTTTATTAGGTCACTAATACTTTGATTTTCAGTAAGGTATTGAATAGCTAACTCTTCAAAACTTGGGCTATCCACTAAGGTATCGTCGAAGTCAAAAATGTAAAGCGTTTCATCTTCTTGAAAGTTTTCAAAGAGTTTTAAATATTTCATCCATGTATATATTCAAAAAACTAAACCAAATACTTTTATATAACCCCTATGTCTCTAAGAAACGATCTTAACAAATTCACACCTCGTCAGGAACAGCAGGAAGCTCTTGACTTCATCATTAACACTAAAAAGGAAAAACCTGACACAAAATTTTTCCTAATGGACTTGCCCATGGGTGTTGGTAAGTCACACATTTCTTTAATGATTGCTGATTGGTATAGTAAGAAGATAGATCAAACTGCTAAGATTGATATTATAACCGCTGGTAAAATCCTACAAGACCAATATGATACTACTTATGAATCAATAAAAAATCTAAAAGGAAAAGAGAATTATTCTTGTAGTTCATACTCAACATCTTGTTCTCAAGGCAAAGAATTCAATAGATTAAACAAAACAACTTGTGATTTCTGTCCTTATGATGATGCTAAGAATGGTTATATGGGTGGTAAAGTCAGTTTAACCAATTTCTACTTTTATCTAATCTATGCTATCTATAATAAAAAAATGATGGAACAAAGAGAATCAAGTGTTTTAATTGTTGATGAGTGTCATGAACTTGATGATGTTGTTTCTGATTTTATTTCTATTAAGATTACAGAGACACTTGTAAAGAGATTAAAATTTACAAATGAGTATGAAATAATAAAAGCTTTATCTAAAGTTAAGAGTATTTCAGAGTATGTGAGTTTTCTAAGATATTTCCAAAACGAAATACTTGAAACTATGTCATCAATTGATGCTTCTATGATTGGTGGTAGAGATGTAACATCTGATAAGAGAGACCTTAAAATTGAAAAAATAACTGGTGTTGGTGGTAATAAGGATGTTAAGATGATGCAGATAATATCAGATTTAAAACAATACCAAATCAAGATTGAGGTTTTTCTAAAAGAATATGATGCAAATCCACATAACTGGGTATTGGAAAATTCTTACAATGAGAAAACTAAACAGAAAGAATTATCACTTGAACCTATTTGGGCAGCTGATTATTTGGATCAATATGTTTGGTCTAACTATGATTTGGTTATTCTAATGTCTGGTACTATTTTAGATAAAAACCTTTTCTCAGAATTGAATGGTTTGGATACTGATAAGACTGCTTACTATTCCACAAGTTCACCATTCCCATTGGAGAATAGAAAAATATTCTATATGCCACTTGGTAAGATGTCTTATCAGAATAAAGAAGAAACTTTTAAGAATTATGTACCTTACATGCATAAAATCCTAAAAAAGTATGAGGGTTTAAAAGGTCTTGTACATACAAACTCTTTTGAGTTATCAAATTGGATTAAAAGAGATATAGAAGATACTAGATTGATGTTTCATAGTTCTGTTGATAGAGATGATAAGTTGAGAGAACATATGGAAAGTAAAGATCCATTGGTTTTTGTGAGTCCCTCTGTTGGTACTGGTGTTTCATTTGACCATGAGAAGAGTAGATTTCAAGTGATTGCTAAAATACCTTATCCAAGTTTAGCTTCTCAAAAAAATAAGTTAAGACAAAAGAATAATCCCGAATGGTATTCTTGGAAAACGGTTTGTTCGTTGATGCAGATGTGTGGTAGGTCAATTAGAAGTAAAACTGATTATGCTGATACTATTATATTAGATGGGTCATTTTCTGATATTTTAAGATATAGTTCTAAGTTTATGCCTTCTTGGTTTCAAGAATCTATAAAAAAAGTAGAAACAAAAAAGTCAACTATTTCTAGTTGACTTTTTATCTTTATAGTTGTTTAGTATTAATCTCTTAATCCTTTTTTCATTGCATCTATCAATTCTTTAGGAAGACCTTTCTTTTGTCCTTTTGATAATCCACCTTTTTTAGCAGGTTTTTTTTCTTCTTTTTTATCCTCCTTTTTGTCTTCTTTACCACCTTTTTTCTTATCAGCGTTTTCTTTAGCTGCTGTGATGATATCACCTCTTGTGATTTTATCTTTTGGTGGATACTTAGCAGCTAATTCTTTTTCCTTTTTGGTCATTTTATCAGCCTTTTTAGCTTCTTGAAAAGACATGATGTGTCCCATTCTGTGTCCAGATGGCATCATTTCTTCTTCCTCTTCTTCACCCATCATATCTTCTTCCTCTTCATAATTCATCATATCTTCTTCCTCTTCATCAAAGTGTGAAGGCATTCTTGAAGACATTGGGGAATACATTTCTTCTTCCTCTTCTTCTTCACCTGACATCATTTTATAACCTCCTTCATATGGATATTCTTCTTCCATATCATCTTCATAAGCCATTGGGCTACCACATTCACACTCAGCCATATTGCACTGACAATCTGCACACATGGTTTCCATATTTTGGTGTCCCATATCCATTTCTGTGAAATTTTCAAAAGTTCTAATAAATTTCATCTTGTTACTTATTTTTTATTATATATTTTATTTTAAAACCCAAAAAGTTAAAAATTTATATAATATATATGTTATGACTAAAATTTTAAAGTTTAAAGAACATGAAAATTGGTATAACATTGCTGAAAACCTCATAGAGGGGATAATTAACCCACCTTTATTAGAATCTACTGAAAATGAAGAGGAAATAAGTTCTATTTTAAAAAATCTTCAAAAGGATCTTAACTTCAATATAAAGTTAATTTTCACTTTTGGTACTGGTATTGCTTCAATGTATCCAATCGTTTTGAGTTTGATAAAAAATCAAAACTTAAAAGTAGACCTAACAACTGAAAATATTGTTCTTTTAACACTAACATCTGTTGTCATATTAGCTTTGGAAACCCAAAAGGATATGGGTGCTTCTAAAGAAGATGCTAAAAACTTACTTACTGAGTTGAAGTTAAGGGGTATTGGAAATGGTATTGTTAAAAAGATGGTTAAATGTTTAAAGTCTTTGGATAATTTAGTATCCTTACTATTTAAAAATACACCAAATGTTATTAGAAGTCTTGTAGATATGTTTGCTTACACTTCTCTATTGATACCAACTATGAATGCTTTAACCTCAATAGTCAATCAATATGACTGGACGATGGATACTATAATAGGAAATGTGTCTGCTATGGGAGTTGGTGTAATGACATTTTTAGCCAAGAATGGATTTGATTATTTAATTAAGAAGCTTAAAAAGAAGGTAGATTTAAATCCAGAATTAGATGAGATATCTGATATTGCTGGTGAAGAAGTGGGGGATGTTGAGGATTATGATGCGGGAAATGCTAAGTTAATAAGGGAACAGTAGTTGTTATATATTAAACTTAGTGGGTTTCTCTACATATAAAATCCAATTCTTAACAATTCTATAAAATGACAATTTCACTTGAAAAAATATTCTTTGCTTATATCTTGAAAAATAAAAGATATTTTGACATTGTAGAACCATATTTTTTCAAGAACTCTGAAATCCAGTTTGTTTATAATATTTTAGGAACTTATCTAAAGAAAAACAATGAGGCTGAGATACCGTCACCAAAGCAAATTTTGGAAATGGTTCAATTAGAAGATAAAGATGGTATTATCACAAAAGAGATTTTAAAATCCCTTTTAACAGTAAATCTTCCTGACTATGATGAGACAAACTTTGTTTTACCTAAACTAAATGCTTGGATTCTTTCTAATAGATTAAAGAGTGGTACTGTAGACATTATTGATGAAACAAGAAATCTTGACACAATTAATGATTATGAGGATGTTATATTAGCAGCTAATAAAATCAGAACTATTGTAGATCAAATGTCTAAGACTGATTTTGTTAATGATGATGATATGGGTGCTGATTTTGATGATGTTGAAATGCATGTTCAAGATTCGGCTAAATATAAAATCAAATCTGGATTTGAAACAATAGATCATATGTTAGGTGGTGGATGGGATATTTCAACTTTTAATGTTTTGATGGCTGAAACAAATAATGGTAAGTCACTTTGGATGCAAAACTTTGCAGTTAAGTCTGCTGATATGGGATATAATGTTCTTTATATCACATTAGAAATGTCTGAAAGAAAAGTTATGAAGAGATTGGGTTCTATGAGACTTAGGATTCCAATTAATGATTATGATAATGTTAGTAAGGATACAGAAACAATAAAGAAAAAAATTGAAGGATTGAAGAATTTGGGGGGAATGGATTTGTTTGAAAAAAAGGTTGGGAAAATTATAACCAAATTCTGGGCAGCTGGAACAGCTACTATTAATGATTTTGATGGGTATATACAGAAATTAAGAGATAAAAAAGGAATAAAGATTGATTTAGTTATTGTAGATTATATTACTTTGATTTCACCAATGAAGGGAATTGCGGGTGATAATCTATACACTAAGGGTAAGTCATTGGCAGAGGGTTTGAGATCTATTGGAGCTAAATATAAGATACCTGTTATAACTGGTGTTCAAGTTTCAAAAGATGCTTGGAATGCTAATGATATAACTTTGGAACAAGTTCCAGAATCAAAGGCTATCGCTGAAACTGCTGATACTTTCTTTGCTATAATCAGAACAGAAGAAATGAAGAGAAATGGTTTTTATAGGTTTAAGTTATTAAAACAGAGGGATGGGGATTTTCTAAAATCACAAATAAAGATAAACCTAAACTCAACATACTTAACATTAGAGAATGACATATTTTTAGATGCATTCACAAATTAAAAAAAGAAAAAATTATTATGAACGAAGAAGATTTTGACGATGAATTAAGTAATAAAGATGATGATCCTAATCTTGATGATATATTTGAAGGTGAAATTATAGATGATGAAGTCATTGAAGATGAAGTGATTCAAGTTGATGAAGAAGATTTGAAACTCGAAATAGAACCTGTTAAGGAAGATGTTGTTTTATCCAAACATACAATTCACAAAAAACATAGTTTGAGTTATGATTCCATTTTCAAGGGTAGGAAAGAAGATCCTCTTTCCGAAGATGATTTTGATTCCAGTGGGTTTAATGAAACTTTTGAAGTTGATAAATCATCTATTTATTGGTTTGAATCAGTGGATAATGAGAATTATGTTAAGGAAAAAAGAATTAAGGAAAAAGTTTATGAGGTTTTAGCAAATCATACTGATTTGAATTTCTTAAACAATAGAAGAAAACCATCTAGATCCGATTTTAATCATTTTTATTATCTTTTAAAGACAAACTTACAAGAAGAAAGTTTCACAAATGTTGAATTATTCAATGAGTTATCTGTTTATTTTTCTGATAACTTATTTAATATGTTTAAACTATTGGACAATAAGTGGAGAAATATGATTATCTCAGAATTACAAGAACATATTGGTAAACAACATTACTCCCACGAAGTTAGAAATAGAAATATTCATATTGGAACAGAGGTAGAATTTTTACACGCAGACCCATTTGATATGGTAGACGATTTAATTCACATAACTGGTGTGGTTATAGATGCTGATTATGAAAGATCCGTTTATACAATTGATTCATATGAGAGATTGTATGAAATAACCATAGAATCTATTACTAAAATATTAAATAACACCAAATTTAAGTATAATCTAAACAAATTAAACAATATTGACTTCCTATAAAAAAACTTTATTCGGTCAATAAAAAATCTTAAATTTTTATGGCTAATTATAAAACTAATAAAAATGGAGACTATATATACCTTTACCTAAAAAATTAAGCACTATACAATGATGAATATAAAAGTAACAAAAAGAAATGGCAAAAAGGAACCCCTGATGCTAGATAAGATTTTAGAAAGAATTAATCAACAAACTTATGGGTTAGATGCGAAGTGGATTCAACCATTTGATATTGCTCAGAAAGTAATAGAGGGTATTACTCCAGATATTGAAACAAGAGTATTGGATACTTTAGCTATGGAAACAGCTGCTGCTCTAACTGTGAAACATCCAGACTATTCTACACTCGCTGCTAGAATTGCAATTACAGCTCTCCACAAAGAAACAAACAAGAGTTTTAGTCAGACAGTGAAGGAATTATATAATTACGTTGACCCAAATACTCGCAAACACTCACCGGTTGTTTCTGAGGATTTCTATAAATTAGTTATGAAAAATGCTGATCAATTAGATTCTGCTATTGTTCACTCTAGAGACCATAACTTTGATTATTTTGGGTATAAAGTTCTTGAGAGAAGTTACTTGTTAAAAATCAACGGTAAGGTTGCTGAAAGACCTCAATATATGTATTTAAGAACTGCTCTACAGGTTTGGGGTTCTAATATAGAAAAGGTTGTGGAAACTTATAACTTACTTTCAGAAGGTTATTATACACACGCAACACCAACTCTTTTCAATTCTGGTACTGGTAGACCTCAATTAAGTTCTTGTTTCCTACTTGATGTACAAGATGATTCGATTGAAGGTATTTTTAATACTCTAAAAGAGTCAGCTCAGATTTCTAAAAATGCTGGTGGTATTGGTATCTCCTTCAATAAAGTAAGGGCTAAAGGAACTTATATTGCTGGAACCAATGGTACTTCAAATGGTATTATTCCTTTCCTAAAAATCTATAATGAAACTGCTAGAGCTGTAGATCAAGGTGGTGGTAAGAGAAAAGGATCAATTGCAATCTATATGGAACCTTGGCACGCTGATATTTATGATTTCTTGGACTTGAGAAAGAATCAAGGTAAAGAAGAGTTAAGAGCAAGAGATTTGTTTTTAGCACTTTGGACAAATGATATTTTCATGGAAAGGGTTGACTTAGATGAAGATTGGACCCTAATGTGTCCACATGAGTGTTCTGGATTAAATGATGCTTATGGTGAAGATTTCAAAAAGATTTACCTTGATTATGAATCTAAGGGGTATGGTAAAAGGACTGTAAAAGCTAGGGATTTGTGGAATAAGATTCTTGAATCACAAATTGAAACAGGAACTCCTTATATTCTTTATAAAGATTCTATTAATGAAAAATCTAACCAAAAGAACATTGGATTAATTAAAAGTTCTAATCTCTGCTCAGAAATTGTTGAGGCGACTGGAATTACTAAGATCCAAAAAGAAGTATTACAAAATAAAGAACTTCTTGAATCTCTTGGACTTGGTGAGTTCTATGGTGAGGAATCTGTAAATGAAACTGCTGTTTGTAATTTGGCTTCTATTTCACTTACAAAATTTGTTAATAAGAATAAAACTTATAACTTTAACAAACTTTATGATGTTGCTTATCAGGCTACAATAAATCTAAATAATGTTATTGATGTAAACTACTACCCATCAAAAGCTGCTAAATTTTCAAATCTATTACACAGACCAATTGGTTTGGGTGTTCAGGGATTAGCTGACGTGTTTTTCTTATCTGGTATTTCTTATGATTCAGTAGAAGCAAAGAATCTAAACAAGCAGATTTTTGAAACTATTTATTTTGCTTCTATGAGAGCTTCTTGTGATTTGGCTAAAGAACAAGGACATTATGCTACTTATAAAGGTTCACCAATTTCAGAAGGTAAGTTTCAATTTGATTTATGGGGAGCGACTCCAACTGATAGATGGGATTGGAAAAAACTTAAAGAGGACATTGCCAAGTTTGGGGTTAGGAATTCATTAACCACTTGTATTATGCCAACTGCTTCTACTGCTTCTATTTTGGGGAATGAAGCTTCTTGTGAAGCACAGACTTCAAATCTTTATGTTAGAAGAGTTATTTCTGGTGAGTTCATCATTGTGAATAAGTATCTTGTAAAAGAACTTGTTAAACTAGGAATTTGGAATGATAATTTAAAAACAAAAATCATGACCCAAAATGGTTCTGTTCAAAACATCCCAGAAATACCAACATCGGTTAAAGAAATTTACAAAACAGTTTGGGAGATTAAACAAAGAGATGTTATTGAGTTAGCCGCTGATAGAGGAGCTTATATTGACCAAACGCAATCAATGAACATCTTTATGGAAAATGTAAACTTTGGTAAACTAACAGCAATGCATTTTTATGGGTGGGGTAAAAGATCTTTTATGACAGATGTTAATGGTCAAGTAATAATCCCTAAAGATGATACTACAACTATTGTTTATGATAAGGATGGAATTCCTAAATTCTACAGAGATACCAAAACTAACCTAAAAACTGGTATGTATTACCTTAGAACTAAATCAGCAGCTGATGCTGTTAAGTTCACAGTTCAGAAAGAAGAAGTTGCTGTCAAGACACAAGAAGAAATGTTATCTGAAATCAGTTGTTCCTTGGATGATCCAGATTCGTGCACTATGTGCTCTGGATAAGTGTGTAGGTTGTGGAACATAACATAAATTAATATATAAAATAAAAATTAATTTATGTACTATGTTTATCTATATTTAGATCCAAGAAAAAAAGGTTCATATTCATATGGGGATTTTCATTTTGAATATGAACCTTTTTATGTTGGTAAGGGCATAAAAGATAGATATTTGTCACATCTTAGAATTGCCAGGGGTAGTAGAAGGGGTAAAAATAACAAAATAATATCTAAAATAAAAAGTATCATAAATGATGGTTCTGAACCAATTATATTTAAATTTTTGGAAAATTTAAATAAAGATGAATATAACACACAAGAAATTTATTTGATAAAATCAATTGGAAAATGTTGTGATAATTCTGGACCTTTATTGAATATAACAGATGGTGGTGATGGTGGTGTAACTTGGGTTGGCGAACACCACAATAAAAATAAAAGGCTAGAAGACATTGTTGGTTATGAAAGATCAATTGAATTGAGGAAAAAAATTTCAGAAGATGCATCCAAAAGAATTGGTGAACTGAATCCAAATTTTGGTAATATAGGTGAAATGAACCCAAATTATGGTAGAAAACATACTGAAGAAGAATTAAAAAAAATGAGCGAATCAGTTCGTAATCAATTTGCGAGTTACTCAGAAGAAGAAATTAATCTTATGATTAAAAGAATGAATGATGCCAGAGCCAATATTTCTGAAGAAGAAAAAAAGAATTGGGATATAAAAAAATCCATTTCGATGAAAACTAAATATGAAAGTGGACAATTATTCAAAGTAGAACATAGACAAAAATTGAAAGATAATAACTATAAGAAACTTAATAAGGGATCGGATGATTTGAAACTATCAGAAGAAACAAAAGAGAAACTATCAAAATCCCTAAAAAACAGAGTCTTCACATCAGAACACAAAGAAAAACTTAGAAAATGTATAAGTTTTGATGAATTTGAGATTATTATAATTGATTTGGTGAAAAATGGTTTGGTCAAAACAATAACAGCTTATAGAAAGTATGCTAAGGAAAATCCAGATTTGAAATATTCTACTGTGCCAGAAAAGTCATATAAAAATTGTGGGTGGTCTGGATGGAGAAAATATGGACTCTGAAAACAGTCCTTTTTTATTCCAATAATTTTATATATATTTGTATGATTAATAATTACACTGACTTTTTAATCCAAGAAGAATTGAAAAACTGGGAAACATTAAATGAGTCAAGTTCTTGGGAAGAATTGACTAACAGAATTTTTAAATACCTAGATGAGGCTGCTATCAAGGGTGATAAGTTTTTGGTAAGAGTTGCTCAAAATATATTTAGGTTTTTCAAAGCTTATCCAAAAGTATTGGTATTAGTAATTGGTATTTTAGCTTTTAAACACCATATGTCCAAGGATGAAATAATTGGAATGGTCCCAAGTGATACTATTATTACTGCTGAAGAATTATACGCTCAATCAATGGATGGTAAAGGTCTTCCTGAGGATTGGCAAGAAGATAGTGAGGAGGAAACAACAGTTGCAAAATATAAACCAATCACTGGTAGTATTAGAAAATTTTTGAACGCTATCGCTGATAAAGAATCCACAAATGACCCAGAAAAGGTTAATCAACTTGGGTATATGGGTAAGTACCAATTTGGTGAGATTGCTTTAAAAGATATTTTACAAAAGGGTTCTGGTGAATCTGAGGAAGATTATGAAAATAGAATAAAAAGTTATTGGCCTAACAATTTTGGTAAAGTAAGAACTGATGCTGACTTCAATTTTTTCAAATCTAGATTTTTGAATAAAGGTGTTAATTTCTGGCCAGAAGATAAACAAGATATGGCAATGAAACAACTTCTTAAAAATAACCTTGGTTATCTTGGAGATTATGTTGATAAGTGGGTTGGTAAAACAAAAAATGGTATTAAAATTACAAAGTCAGGGCTTCTTGCTGGGGCACACCTTTTGGGACCATCTAATGTTAAAAAATTTTTGGATAATGGGGAAGTCGCGGAAGATGCAAACGGAACTAAAATTACTGAGTATATCAAGAAATTTGGTGGTTATAGTCTGAATATTTAATAAGATATTAAATCTCTTTTTATATCCCTATTTGTTTTTGAACACAATGGTTGTAAATTCGAATAGTGATTTAATTTCAATATTTCATCTTCATTAGTAGCTGTTGAGATTGGAATAATGTGATCTATATCCCATCCATAAAAATAATCTCCATTATATAATCCTCTGTTCTCCCAATTCATCCAGTGTTCAAATTTTGATTCTAAATACAAAATGAATTCATCAAAAGAGCAACCTAATATTTCCTGTGTTTTGGACTTTTTTGTGTATCCATTTCTATTAAGAGATTTTGAAATACAACCATAAATATTTTTTCTAATAGAATATAAACTATTCTTTGGTTTATAATACTTTCTTTTTTTAGAAGAATCTGTTTTTACTTTTTCATTATATTTTTTATTTGAATTTTTTACTTTGTCTGGGTTTTCTTTTTTATATTTAATTTTATAATCCTTTAATTTTTCCTTATTATCTATGGTATATTGTTTTTTCTGTTCTTTTATGTGGTCAGAATTATTTTTTTGGTAAATTTTTTTACAATCTTTGCAAGAACTATCCAAACCATCTGAAGAACGAATGTGTTTATAGAATTCTGTTGTCTCTTTTTCTAAATCACATTTTTTACATAATTTCATACATTATATATTATTTTTATAACTTTTCATGTTATTTTCCATAAAAAATCCAGGTATTTTAAAACTTCTTATTTTTTAGTCATATATACTGTATATTATTAGAAACCTTAAAAATTTTAAGATTTTTTAAAACTTTTTAGAAACTAAGAATATAAATTAAAACTCAGATGTTGATTAAGAGAGATACTTCGAAAATGGTTATCTTCAAAAAAAACCTCTTTTAAGACTTTACTCTGGTTGTTATTTAAAGGACATGGTAACATGGTGGGATCCTTCGAAACAAATATGATCCAATTATGTACAACCCAAAACTGTTAGGAAGTCATCCAAAACAGTCTCAACATAAACCGAGAAATCGGCGAGTTCAAATGACAGGATTGTTCACTTTAAGAACACTTCTGACCAATATGAAGTAAAAGATTGGGGTTTACGATAAAGACCTAAATGAAATTGGGATGAAGATATGAATCCTTAAAACTGTTCGACATACTTTCCAAATGGCCTATGTGGCTACAGAAAGATTAAATGTGTCAGCTCACCTGAGCTTTCCTGTCCTTATAATATTAATCCAGACCAGTCTTATGAAAGTAAGACTGGTCTTTTTTTCAGAACTTATTAAAATTTAAATATATGGAAACCAGTAAAAAACAAATCAAAAAGGAACTCAAGAAAACCCTTAGTCTTGTTTCTAAACTTAAAAAGAGTAAATTAAAGAATGACCAAGATAGTTTGAATAATCTTTATAATGAAGTGAATGAAACTATGAATTTTGTGAAAATGATGTTGGAAAAAAATAGTGAAAAAGAAGTTGAAAAAGATTTGTAAACTGTATAATTTGTTATTACCTTTGTAAAACAAATCAAGGAAAAAGAGTCTGTCCGCGGCAGGATCGTAGTTCCTCTAACCTCTGAGAGAAATCTCAAGTTGGGAGCCTAATCGTAAGTAGGATGGGTTGGTAACTTACCCACTGACATAAAAAAAGTTACACATGGCCCTGTCTTCTAATGGTTAGGAATCCAGGTTTTCATCCTGGCAATCGGAGTTCGATTCTCCGTGGGGCTACAATGAGTAAGAGATACTCAGAGTCTTTAATCCAAGACTTAAACAACGGGTAGGGTATTGGA
>Ga0209191_1001607_pt1 | contig 14862 bp, 19 predicted proteins | sample S_130626_EF_Meta_FD_187320 | JGI IMG/M metagenome (GOLD analysis project Ga0209191, IMG submission 187320) | Freshwater microbial communities from Lake Simoncouche, Canada to study carbon cycling - S_130626_EF_MetaG (SPAdes) (version 2) | ecosystem: Environmental > Aquatic > Freshwater > Lake ... | reverse complement strand
AAAAAAGATGCTATCCTGTTTTATACACTGTCGTCGTCTAGTGGCTAGGACGCTACCCTTTCAAGGTGGAGAAGCGGGATCGATACCCGTCGACAGTACCAACATGCCGTAGTAGCTCTCTGGGAGGGTAACTCGTTGTCTGCGAGACTTAGGTGGGTTCGATTCCCATCTACGGCGCCAAATCTATTCCGAGAAATCCAAGCATGGTGCAAGGACCTGACTGTTAATCAGTGATTAGGTGAGTTCGATCCTCACACTCGGAGCCAAACAATTGGGGGCAGTAGTGGGCTACGGAGTTGCCTTGCAAGCATCTTGTCTAGAAGGGTTCGATTCCCTCGGCCTCCACCAATTTTATCTCTGTGTAATGTCAATCTGGTAGACGGCCTGATCTGGAGTCAGGAGGCTGTACGTTCGAATCGTACCATGGAGACCAATTTATAGATAGCAGTGCGTGGGACGCAAGCTGGTTTGCTAAACCGGTCTACTGGAAACGGTAACAGTTCGAGTCTGTTGCTATCTGCCAATCATGGAAGGTTAACTGGACTGGGTCCAGCTCTGTCTTGAAAACAGAAGGTGTGCGAGAGCGCATAGAGTTCGATTCTACTATCCTTCCTCCAATTTGCCCTTTTAGTTTAATGGTAGAACAACTGTTTTGTAATCAGTTAATGGCAGTTCGATTCTGTCATAGGGCACCAACAAATTTGCTACTTTAGCTGATGCGGTCATAGCGGCGGTCTGAAGAACCGTTGAACCAGGTTCGACTCCTGGAGGTAGCACCAAGTTTAGGATACTAACAGCAAACTTAAAAAATTCAATTTGAACTTGAAAAGTAAATGTATCCTGTTTTATAGTAAGGAACTCAAATGGCAAATGTCAAAAAAGGTAACTTAACAGCGCCTCCACAATGGTGGAAGCATCTGAAAGATTGGAAACGAGTGTTCTGGAAATCAGAACGCCAAGCCCAAAAGCGTAATATCAACAAAGGAGAATGACATGAAACGTGCTAAACGTTAGTGTCGCTCTAGATCCCGTATTGGTCTAGGGTTGGCACATTAAATCAATTTAATACAACTAACCCTAGCTGGCGTTAACGGTAGCGTACTCGGCTCTTAACCGATGAGGTGACAGTTCGAATCTGTCGCTAGGGACCAATATGGGATCGTAGTGAAATGGTTATCACAGCGGACTTTTAATCCGCCAGTTCCCGGTTCGAGTCCGGGCGGTCCTACCATATAAAAACATTCTAAAGACGTATAACGCATAGCCTTTTGACGGCGAAAGATAGAGTGTTTCTATATGGTAACGTAGCATAGTGGCTAATGCACCACCTTCATACGGTGTTTATCGTGGGTTCGAGTCCCACCGTTACTACCAAGTTTTGTAAGTGTCAGCAAGAGAAAGTCACGCTGTCTAGGTTTCTTCGAAGGACCGAAACAGTAGAAGGTAATGGGTTCAACTCCCACCTGGGCACGTAGTGTCCACGGGCAGAAGGTTGCAAGCTGGACAAGTATCTCAAGTGACTTATCCTGACCCGGCCGGCTAGCATTACACGGGAAAATGGTTGCGATGAGAGGGACGCAACATCTTACAAATTCAACAGACCCCCGCTTTGTCAGGTTGTGCGGTGAACAACTTGACACTTTATTAAATAAAGATGTTAGTAAAAGACTCAAGGTGTGCGGGAGTTTCGAAAGAAAAGATATAAAAGGTCGGAAGCCTTTAATAGCTGGCAGTTATAAATTGCACTTCAACTGGGCGAGAAGTTAGGACATACAGTCCGGGCGACTTCTGAAGGTAAGCGGCACTCCATGTTTGCTAGACAAGTAGAGCGCGACTGTATGCCGCGGGTAGCCAAGTTTTCCCAGTCGGGGACCAAAACTCTCAGAGCCTTTTACTAACACTTTTATGCGGGTATGATGTAATGGTAACCTGAAACCTTGCCAAGGTTTATTCGCGAGTTCGATTCTCGCTACCCGCTCCATAATATGGCTCCCAGACTTGTTCACATAGTGTCCCCTGGGAGTTTTCTTTTTTCTGTTGGGGTGTCGCCTAGTGGCCTAAGGCAACGGTCTTTGAAATCGTCATCATGAGTTCGAATCTCATCTCCCCTGCCAAATACCTAAGATAAGTAATTGCATGAACTTAAAACCATACGAACTTAATAATCTTAGCCCAAGTAATTTTATTGCTGGATGGTATATCGATCCTACGTTATGTGATGCTATAGTAGAAGCAGGTAATGCAAGCGCACACCTTTTTGAACGTGCGGAAAAACCTAGATCATACAATTGGGTTGATATGGCAAAAATGAATCCAGAACTTAATAACTTATATTCTCAATCATTGTGGTGGACTATAGAACATTACAAAGAAATGTTTCCTTACTGTTATATACATCTTCGAAAATGGGGATTTACTGTTCCAAGATTTCAACAATACAATCCTGGAGATTCATATTCAGCTCCGCATTGTGAAAACGATGGTAGTGTTGGATGTGAGTATAGGCATTTTGCCTATATGACATACTTGAATGATATCGAGGACGGTGGCGGTACTGAGTTCATTCATCAAAATTTAATCACTAGTCCAAAGAAAGGCCTTACATTGATTTGGCCCGCAACTTGGACACACTACCATAAAGGTGTTGTCGCTCCTAGCGAAACTAAAAACATCATTACTGGTTGGTGTATCTTCAATATATAAAATTTATCGCTATAGTATAATGGATAATACACTTGGCTACGAACCAGGGAATAGAGGTTCGATTCCTTTTGGCGGTACCAATCTATGGTGTCATTAGTGTAGTGGCCTGCACCCTGCTCTGTGAAAGCGGTAGTACCGGATCGATACCGGTATGGCACCCCAAATATATGCCTCGGTAGTTTAATGGTAGAACTGCGGTGTTACATACCGCTAATGGGAGTTCGATTCTCCAACGAGGTACCAAGTTTTTAACAGGAGGATGCTATGTCATCGCTAAACGCAATGTAAGTAAAAAGTTTCGTAAAATGTCTGAAGTCTATAAAATATTTTCTCGTCAATGGGAACATGTACTGGACTACAGTGAAGAGTCTCTAGTTGAAATGTTCAACTATGAAACACACGGAACTGAAATAACAAACAGACAACGAAATGGATACTACATTGGCAAGCAATGGCTTAACGTCCATATCGACATGTGGAAGGAAGACTTTGAAAAAGGTTACCTCCGCAAACAAGAATTATACGATGATCCATTATTTCCACATTGGTGGCTGGACAGCGTGTTTAAGAAATAATGCCCTTCTGGCGCAATTGGTAGACGCGGCTCTCTCAAAAGGAGTGTGTTCCCCGTTCGAGTCGGGGGAAGGGTACCAAGCTCTTATAGTTAAATGGCAGAACACCTCTTTGGTATGGAGGCAATGAAAGTTCGATTCTTTCTAAGAGCACCAAATTAAATTTGAATCTGTGATCCAAACTTTACACTGAAACGATTTTCATTACTGTAATTTTGGCCAGAATGCCATGTGTTGTGCAAATTAGCACAAGCCCATCCTACTCCAAACCCAGTAGGCATTCTTACTGGATCCGTTTGATGCTCATCTGTATAAAATGTTGTACTTTGGGCAGGATCATCACCGTCAATAAAATGACACATGCCTACTGCTACAAGTGCGCGGTTGTCCAAATGCGGACCCATATAAAAGTTAGGTGTATCCATATCTCCTTCAAATATAGGAGATAACTTATTTTTAAAACGTTCTTGATTATGTTTCCAGTAGGATTTCCAAAATAATTCATTTTGCCCAAGGGTATCAATTAGTTGATTTTGAAAGTCCTTGCTACAAAAAAACTCGTAAAGACTTTTAACAATAGGTCCAGTGTTTTCAGAACTTATAAGTTTATAACGGGTATTATTTAAATTTGGCCATGAAGGCCATACATCATTGACTTCCGCTAATATATCAGATATACTAAACGGTATATCAACTAATCTAAATTGATAAATGAACGGTCTGATTTCTTTAAATTCGGCATGCATTGAATATTTAGTTATGAGTTCTTTCTGGCTATCGTATAATGGATAATACATAGAGCTTCTACCTCTAGAATGTGGGTTCGATTCCTGCTAGCCGGACCATTCAATTCGGGCTTTGGTGAAATGGATATCATCTTTGTCTTCGAAACAAAAGTTATGGGTTCGATTCCTGTAAGCCCGGCCATAAGCACACACTAAATATTCAATGGAAGAATGCCTAAACATATCGCGAAAAATAGTCCTTATAAAAGATTTAAGTAATCTTATTGACTTTGATTTAATTAACAAAACAATTGATAATTTAGAATTTGGTCCTAACAAATCCAATCGAATTAGTCAAAATAAACGTATTTTTGATATGCCTGAGCTGTTAGGAATAAAAGGTGTGTTAGAACATGAAAGTGAAGGATTTTTAAGACATGGGCATGGGCTTAAGGATTTTGAAAATCTTATAATGACTACATCCTGGGTAAACATTACAGACCCAGGACAAATGCATCATGTACATAAACATCCTTTTAGTATTGTAAGTGGCGTCATCTACCTTGACGATAATCCAGAAAATTTAAATTTACAGTTACATGTAGACATGCCTGAAATTCCTTATTTCTTGTACACTGAAGATACATATCTAACATTAAAAACATTAACTGGTAATAAAAATAATTTAAAAAACCATCTAGTATTGTTTTTATCAAACACAGGTCATGGAGTTGAGAAAACTGCTCCTGACAGCATGCCAAGACGTAGTATATCGTTTAACACCTTTTGGAAAGGTACAACTGGTATTTACGGCATGGATTTTGAATCTATAGCATTTTAAGGTTGACACCCTGTGCTAAATGTTATATAATAGTCACATACTAAGCAATTAGTAACGTTCTTTAAAAATTTAATTGTTAATATGACGCTATCGTCTATCGGTTAGGACACTAGGTTTTCATCCTGGCAAGCGGGGTTCGATTCCCCGTAGCGTCTCCATATAAATGCTTTCTGAAGTTTAACTACACTGACAACCGATAAGAAGCGTATAAGTCGACCCGTACGTGAAAGGCTCAGGAAGATAAGGAGTTAAGCAGTCGGGTTCGAATCCTGCAGAGAGCACCTATATGGAAGTATATAAAAGCACACTAAGCAACACCCGACATACTGGGATAGTAAGATGGCATTGCCCTTAGTGTGTTTCTATATGCCCCGGTGGTGGAATGGTAGACACGCTGGTCTTAGAAGCCAGTGTCGCAAGGCGTGAGAGTTCGAGTCTCTCCTGGGGCACCAAATATGGAGTAGAAGCATCAATGGTGATGCAGTGGACTGTAAATCCGCCGCCTACGGCACGCCTGGTTCGATCCCAGGATACTCCACCAACTATAAAGGAACGCTGTATGTCAAGTAAAGATATAATTAATCGGGCATACGGCAACATGCCTAGAGAAGTAGGATTTAATGTCGACTGGCAATTTATTCCAGGTTGGCGCGGTGTAAAGTATTATTGGTATAAATTAATACGTAAGGTAACAAGATAAAGGTGAGCTGACCGAGTGGCCGAAGGTACCTCCCTGCTAAGGAGGCATACGGGCTTAAACCTGTATCGAGAGTTCGAATCTCTCGCTCACCGCCAAACAATGGGTTGGTAGTATAATGGCAGTACTGCGGTCTCCAAAACCGTTAGTCGGGGTTCGAGTCCCTGCCAGCCCGCCAAGAGATAATTGCGAGAGTGGAGAAATGGTATACTCAAGAGACTTAAAATCTCTCGTCGAAAGGCATGCGGGTTCGAGTCCCGCCTCTCGCACCAATTATAGGAAAATTTATGAATGAGATAAAAATTATTCCGTACCCGGAACAGGATATGGAATATTTGAGAAGTGTTGCAAGTGTTATCGAAAATCATGACATAACGATTACTCAAGAACAGCTATTTGAGCTGATGAAAATTAAACATCGTTGGCCAAAGACCAGTATTGAAACTATTAACCAAGCCGCACGAACATCAGATAATTTTTATGATCAAGAACAATTTTTAGTATTTGAAAAATGGAAAAGATTATATGATCTTGGATTTACTAGTATATTGTGTAATGTACTAGATTTGACACAAGAGCTAAGAGACTTAGATGACAAATTATTAGAAGTTAAAGGTTCAGAAACCAATGCCAATTTTTATATTTCAAATGGGCAAGGTACGCATAGAGTTAGCTTTCCTCCACATACGCATGATTATCATGTGGTGGTGAAGGGAATATATGGAAAAACTGTTTGGGATATCAATGGGAAACAAGCTGAATTGAATCCCGGTGAGATCTTTGTATTGCCAGTTAATACTCCACATTCAGTAATCAATACACCCGAACCTAGACTCACTCTAACCATAAATGTAAGCGGATAAGGAAATGTGGCAGAGTCCGGTTTATTGCAACAGTCTTGAAAACTGTCGAACAGAAATGTTCCGTGAGTTCAAATCTCACCGTTTCCGCCAAGTTAATTAAAAAGGAAAAATATGTTAAAGCCAACAAGTAATTATAGAATGAGTAGTACACTCAAAGCAAGTTTAGCATTAGGTAAATTTACAGATGTTCATCAACGCGGCGCATGGAAACGTGCTTGCATCGATGCAGAACTTGCTAGTAAGATTGTTGTTAAAAGTGCTCCACGCGGTGACAAGAATAGTCCACGCGGTACAGGATACCAAACTAACGATACTGGTACAGCAAGTACAGCAAAATAAGAATTATTCCGCCTTAGCTCAGTTGGTAGAGTAGATGACTGTTAATCATTTGGTCCCTGGTTCGAGCCCAGGAGGTGGAGCCATTAACTGCTAGTTTTATAGAAAAGTGGTAAATACCATTATGCTACATTTTATCACAGACCCTAAAGATCCAAAACTTGATTTTGTCAAGGACGATCCAGTTCGTCCGGAAATTCCAGTGGAGTTTCGAGTAGGGAAAGATCGTTTTGTAGCTTCAATCGGAGATGAAACTCCTCTAGCAATGGTATGTGTTAATCTATTAAACTATGTTCCTAGTGCTGTAGAAGAACTAGGCGAAGCAGTAGAAGAAGTTAATACAGCAGTTTTTTACACCATCTGGAGTTATGCTCCGGGTGCAGGTAGAGAACTACTAATGCAAACAGTAGCACAGATTAAAGAACGTTTTCCAACTATTACTCGCTTTGTGACACTAAGTCCAAAAACAGAAATGGCAAAACGCTTTCACACAAAGAATGGGGCAACTACATTCCGTGAAAACTCAGAATCTGTTAACTACGAATATCCAAACAATAAGTAATACGTTGGGGGTGTAGCTCATTTGGGAGAGCGCCTGCTTTGCAAGCAGGATGTAGCAAGTTCGATCCTTGTCACCTCCACCATAGTAAAGATTGCCGACTTAGCTCATTTGGTAGAGCAACTGACTTGTAATCAGTAGGTGCCCAGTTCGATCCCGGGAGTCGGCACCATAGTTTTAGGATAGATGACAGCAAACCCTTAGCGGCTTCAAGCCGCATCTGATGGTCTGGGGTAACCTGGACGAGCATGTTAAGCTGGATCATGTTTAAAAAATTCGGCAAAGCCTATCCTGTTAAACCCCGGTTTACACTTTTACGTTATATAAAGTGGGCAGACTAGAGCCACACTTAGTCAGGTGCTTAAGATCTACCTGTAAGAGTCCGTTTAGGAACGATCACAGAAATCTTAGGTCGGGAACTAAACCCGTCCATATAGAAAAATTAGTGGACAGAGTAACCGCTCAGTCTAGGGCTCATGTGGTGTGAGTAGCTAGACACTTTATTTTAACGCACTGACTATGCGGACTTCATCCCAACAGTAGTAATACTGTCCAAATCGTCTTTAAAGGTGCCTGTGGGTGGACTTAGTCAAAGCAGGTGAACATTTGTCGTTAGTGTGTTAAAATAAAGTACATTTAACTGGTCTATAAGATCAGTAGTAAGGACAGGGCACCATCGTTATGAAAAAGCCATAAATGTGCTTTACTCAACATGCGGGATTAGTTTAATGGTAAAACAGCAGATTTCCAATCTTCGGTCAAGAGTTCGATTCTCTTATCCCGCTCCAATTACAAATGATAGATTATTTTACAACATTTTTTGCAATCTTTTTACTTGATATCGTATACACATATTACCTACGATGTATACAGCACGAGCAAGTATTACAAGCCAGTGGCTGGAGTGTAGCCTGCTATATTTTAGGAAGTGTAGCAGTTATAAATTACACAACCAATCACTGGTTGATTATTCCAGCATGTTTAGGTGCGTTTTGTGGCACCTTTGTTGGAATGAAAATTAGAAAATAACATATGATTGGGATTGTTTATACTTGGGATAACAATGGCATTGATAAGTTAGAAAATGCGTTATTAACAGGTATCCAATTTTCAAAGATTGTTTTGTTAAATGGTGAAGAATGGGAGTATACTGCTACAGTAGCAGGACGCAATCGTGGCATTGATACACTGTTATCTTTGGCCAAACAACAAAACATTATTGTAGATATTGTCACTGGTTCTACTAAAGAATCTCCAGTATTAATCAAATTTGAATTGTTTAAAAAGTTTAAACTACATTATTGGGAAACTTTTTGGCTATCGCAAACTTACAATATTCAACACAGTAATCTTAAACAACCTGTCGTTGATAACTACAATTTTTGTATTGTTAGCCTTAATAACCGTCCGCACACACATAGATGTTTAATGATGGATCTAATGGCCAAGTATAATCTTATAGACAATAATGCAATAACCTGGCATGAAGCAAAATACGATTCAGAAAATTTTGGGGATGCATTAACTAGTCTAGCAAGAGGATACAAATACAAATATTGGACACCTAAATTATTAACGTTGGACGAACAATATGTAACTGCTGGCAATCAGAATTTACTGCCAACAGAATACTGGACTAGTTTTTGTCAATTGGTTATAGAATCTACAACAGATGTGCCGTTTATTACAGAAAAGACTTGCATGCCTTTATTTTATATGAAGCCGTTTATTGTAGCCGCTAGTAAAGGGTATCATCAGGTACTAGAACGAATGGGTTTTAAATTATACACGGAACTATTTGATTATAGTTTTGATTCTATTGGAAACACTACAGAACGATTTGAAGCTATTGCAAAAAATCTAGCAAGAATAAATTCATTATCAAAAAACGAACTAAGTTCGTTACATGACAAAGTATCAGACAAGTTATTATACAACAAGCAACATGCTATCATGTTGGCTACTAAGTTAGATCAACAACCCAATATTTTAAAAGACATTTACAAACAAACAGCAAATTCTAATTTTGAATTTGATAAACGATTTAATAAAATTTTCCAACAGTACAGATAGCAATAAATAAATTCACGGAGTGTAGCGCAGTCTGGTAGCGCACCTGGTTTGGGACCAGGGGGTCCAAGGTTCGAATCCTTGTACTCCGACCAATTTTAAAAAGAGAGAAGACAATGAGAGCAAGTCACATTTTAGTACCAACATTAGATCAAGCTACATCAATTTTAGCAGAAGCTAACGCATTGAATTTTGGCACACTAGCACAGCAACATAGTTCATGTCCAAGTAAAGCCCGAGGAGGCGATCTTGGAGACTTTGGAGCAGGGCAAATGGTTAAGCCATTTGAAGATGCAACATTATCCACAGCAGTTGGTGCTATCAGTCAACCTGTACAAACACAGTTTGGCTGGCATCTTATACACAGAACAGCCTAACAGAATTATTGCGGGAAGGGTCCGGTCACCAGCGAGGTCTCATAAGCCTTTGCCATCCTTGGTTCAAATCCAAGTCCCGCTACCAAATACGTTGACATATAATCACTTATGTTATATAATTAACTTTTAACGGAGCATATATGAGAAAATTCAACGAACTACGTAAACCACTTGACCTTAGCCGCGGGCCTGGTATTAATACCGAACTATGTACAGAAATGGCAGGCGGTAACAGGTTCAATCTTGTACTCATTGCCAGCGAACGTGCTAGAGAAATCCGTCGCCAAAACAAAGATAGTGACAAACGTGAACATGTTCACAGTATTGTTACAGCACTGGAAGAAATTCAACGTGGCGAGATCGAACCACGTAAATATCTCAACAAGGTAAAATAACAAGTTGGGTCGTTAGCTCAGTTGGTAGAGCGTCTGCCTTACACGCAGAATGTCGGCAGTTCGAGACTGTCACGACCCACCATTTAAAAATGACTACAGTAATAGTTAACGGTACATTTGATATTTTGCATCCCGGACATGTTGCTATGTTAAACACAGCACGTAGTCTGGGAGATTATCTTGTTGTATGTATTGATACAGATAGAAGAGTTAAAGAATTAAAAGGCGAAAGCCGTCCGATTAATAATCAAACGGATCGTAAGGTAATGCTATCAAATCTCAAAGCAGTTGATATTGTAGAATTTTTTGATAGCAAAGAAGAACTGATAGAATTAATCAAACTGTACCAACCAAGCATAATGGTCAAAGGCAGTGACTATCGTGGTCGAAGCATAATAGGCGAAGCACACGTACCAAAGGTATTTTATTATGACAGAGTCGGTGACTATTCAACAACCAAATCAATTAAAGATATTACTAATCGGGGATGATTGTGTAGACACTTATGTCTACGGAACTGTTGATCGCATTAGTCCAGAAGCGCCTGTGCCTGTATTTGAACCCATATATGAAATAGTTAAAGACGGCATGGCTGGCAATGTGCGTAAGAATTTGGAAGCATTAGGTTGTGATGTACATTTTTTACACGGCGCCACTAGTAGGAAAAAACGCATAATTGACAAGCGCAGTAAACAACAATTACTTCGCATAGACAATGATACAGCTAGCGATCCTATCACAATTGAAAGTGAACTGCCTGCATATGATGCCATTGTAATCAGCGATTACAACAAAGGCACAGTCAGTTATGAACTAGTTGAAGACTTGCGTAGCAGATTCAAAGGCCCAATCTTTATTGACACAAAGAAAACAGACCTAGCTAGATTTAATGGATGTTTCGTTAAAATTAATCAACTGGAACATAAACGTGCTACTAGTTTGCCAGATAAAAAATGGTTAATTGTTACGCATGGAGATATGGGTGCAGTATGGAACGATTGGGTATTCCCCGCAGAAATAGTTGGTGATGTCACCGACGTGACTGGTGCCGGAGACACATTCCTGTCTGCATTTGCGTATGAGTTTTTGATACAAGAATATGTACAAGCCGCGGTTAAGTTTGCAATTCGAGCAAGCGGTGTTACAGTACAACATGTAGGAGTTTATGCTCCTAGATTAGAGGAAATAAAATGAGATTAGAAGGCCCAGTAGAAAAAGGGTGGGGAGGTGAAATTATTTTTGCCACCAACGACTTATACTGTGGAAAACTTATGTATTTCAAAGAAGGTGCTAAATTTAGTATGCACTTTCATGATGAGAAAGATGAAACGTGGTTTGTGCTGGAAGGCAAATTCATAGTGCGTTACATCGATACTAAAGATGCCAGTATAAATGAAAAAGAATTAAATCAAGGCGATACATGGCGCAATCTTCCATTAGAACCGCATCAATTAGTATGTGTAGAAGAAGGCGTAATTATTGAAGTAAGTACACCAGATAGTGTAGAAGACAATTATCGAGTAATGCCAGGTGACAGTCAAAAATGAACATACTATTAACAGGCTATAAAGGCTTTATTGGCAGTCATATGCTAACAGCATTAGAAAAAGCTGGACACAGTATAAGTACATACGAATGGGGTGAAGGACCTTTGCCTAGCGTTATGGAACAAGATTGGGTCATACACATGGGTGCTATTAGTAGCACAACTGAACGTGACGTGGACAAAGTGTTACGTCAAAATTTTGATTTCAGTAGACAACTATATGACGTTTGTAAAACATTTGGAGTGAACTTTCAATACTCTAGTAGTGCAAGCGTTTATGGATTAGTCAGTACATTTAAAGAAGATGCACCAGTTGATCCACGTACTCCTTATGCATGGAGCAAATACTTGTTTGAACGTTATGTGCGCGATCACCCTACGAGTGCGGTTGTGCAAGGATTCCGTTACTTTAATGTGTACGGGCCTGAAGGTGAAGAACACAAAGGCAATCAAGCAAGTCCATTTATGCAATTTAAACAACAAGCTGAAACACAAGGCAAGATTCAAGTATTTGAAGGCAGTGAACAATATCTTAGAGACTTTGTTCATGTTTCTAAGGTAGTTGACACGCATTTAGATTTCTTGTATAATACAAACAGTGGCCTATGGAATTTAGGCACTGGAAAAACAATGAGTTTTATGGATGTAGCAAAAAGTTTTAATGTTCCAATTGAAACAATTCCTATTCCAGACAACTTAAAAGACTCATATCAAAAGTACACTTGTGCTGATATGAGCACATTCAATGTAGCGGTGGCAGAGCGGCCCATTGCATCGGATTGCAAATCCGAAAAACCGTGAGTTCAAATCTCACCCGCTACTCCAAGTTTATGTCTAGTTGGAAATGAACGCTAATAGTTACCTTTATATTCTGAACAAGTATATTGGAGTGAATGCAAGTAGTTGTCCTGACTGTTCAACCTAAGAGGTGTTAAACCCGTAGATTAAGTTCCTACGCTCTCGCTCAAGGGATGTTGCTATGTCGTAGTAGCACTAGGCTCCAAATTTTGCTAGTTTTGAAAAACTAGTTGGTGGAAGCGTCACAACCTTGTGGCCCCAAATTAGGATACTAACAGCAATTTAATTTCACTGCAAATGAAGAAAAATGTATCCTGTTTTACCAAAATATAATGACTTCCATAGGAAAAGACAATATAATAGATACATAGCAAGCAATAGTGCTTGTAGAGAGTTTTAGGATCGGTACAGCAACTACATATTACTATGGATTGCTTCACTTACCCTGTTATTAGCTGGAGCCGAAAGGCTTTGAAGGTTGGTAACGATGCGCAAGCAAGGGCAGTGAAGATAGAGGAGTTTCGATAAGTCTCCTCGATAAAAACAAAAAGTAGACAACGATCCTGTTTAGTCATAGGATGACTACAGCAACTTAAAATACTAACGTAACTGCTATTGAAGGTGGTCGAAGGACAGGCAGAAATGCTTTCTAGAAATAGACGCTCATGGAATAGCTAGACTGGCAAAGCACCAGATATGATTTACATACAGAAAAACATGTAATAGGCAACATGAATGTTGCTAGGGTCTGGGTGCTATAATTGGCCAGACCAGAAAATAAACAAATCGGCACACTCATCCTGTTAAAGTTTTAGAATGTTAACAGCAACTTTAAATTTCAACTATAATCTGAAAATAAAATACATTCTGTAAAGGTAATAAAAAATGAACGCATTTGTAAACGCAGTAGCAAACCAAGAAGCCCGTACCGCAAACGGTATGAAGGCACGTAAGTCAACAGCTTCGGCTTGTGTTGACTTGTTTTACAATATCGGCGCAAGCCGTGGTAAGAACATCACTCGTGAGTTCACCGCGGCTTATGTCGAAAACGAAGACGTAGCACTACGCATCGCACAATGGGCACGTGATGTCCGTGGTGGTGCAGGTGAACGTCAATTGTTCCGCGACATTCTAGTACATCTAGAAAAGCGTGACCCAGACGCCGCTTTGGCTCTTCTAAAGAAGATTCCAGAAGTAGGTCGTTGGGATGACATCTTTGTCTTCACCAACCCTGACCTAAAGTCAGCCGCTTATACCATGTTGGGCGATGCCCTTCGTGCTAAGAACGGCTTGGCCGCAAAGTGGACTCCTCGTAAGGGTAAGATTGCGGCTGAAGTACGAGCATTCTTTGGAATGACTCCAAAGCAGTACCGCAAGTCATTGGTAACAATGACAACTGTTGTTGAAACCCAAATGTGTGCAGGAGATTGGGACAACATCAACTTCAGTCACGTGCCGAGTGTTGCGTCACGCAACTACAAGAAGGCATTCAACCGTCACACAACTCTGTTCGCAGAATATGTGGCCAAGTTGGTAAGTGGTGATAAGACTGTTAAGGTTAACGCCAACGCAATCTTCCCACATGACGTGCTGAAGGGAATCGCTCACAGCTACACCAAGCTGGACAAGACAGAAACCGACCATGTGATCGCACAATGGGACGCTCTGCCAAACTACGTAGGTGACGCAAGTATCCTACCTCTAGTTGACGTAAGTGGTTCTATGACCTGCTCAGCAGGTAAGAACACACAAGTACGTTGTTTGGACGTTGCGGTTAGCCTTGGCTTGTACTTGGCAGATAAGAACAAGGGCGTGTTCAAGGACACATTCTTGACTTTCTCCAGCAAGCCACAACTGGTTACTCTAAAGGGTAACATTGTTGACAAGGTAACCCAAATGTCTAAGAGCGACTGGGAAATGAGCACTAACTTAAATGCGGCTATGGACAAGATCCTAGACGTTGCGGTTAAGGGTTCAGTACCAGCAAGCGACATGCCAAAGATGTTGCTGATCTTGTCAGACATGCAGTTCAACCAATGCGCCCGTTTCGACGACAGCGCAATGGAAATGATCGGACGTAAGTTCGAAGCCGCTGGCTACAGCATGCCACAGATTGTTTTCTGGAACCTAAACAGTTCAGACAACGTGCCTGTTGCGTCGGACAAGAGTGGTGCCGCATTGGTAAGTGGATTTAGTCCATCAATCATGACTAGCTTGCTAGCCGCTGATTTGGATCAGTTCACTCCAGAAGGCATCATGCTTAAGACTGTAATGAGTGATCGTTACGCTCTGTAAGAACTGCTGGCCCACCTTAGCCTAGGCTGAGAACCCAGCATCCGCGATACACGAAATGTGGGATGGGCTGTGTATCCGGGGTTTG
>Ga0209191_1001606_pt1 | contig 14866 bp, 16 predicted proteins | sample S_130626_EF_Meta_FD_187320 | JGI IMG/M metagenome (GOLD analysis project Ga0209191, IMG submission 187320) | Freshwater microbial communities from Lake Simoncouche, Canada to study carbon cycling - S_130626_EF_MetaG (SPAdes) (version 2) | ecosystem: Environmental > Aquatic > Freshwater > Lake ... | reverse complement strand
CGAGGCGCGCACTTTGTTCTTACCTTGCCTAGAAAAACGTGGGAATCAATTGATCGCCGACTGATTTCACTACAACCGGAGGATTACAAAGCTTAATTTTCCACACCGTTTTGAGCAAGTAATTTTTATTTATTTTAATCGAGCACTATTAGCTCATGCATATCTTCTCTGAACTCTCACAGATTGTCTTTCCAACCAGATGTTATGGATGTAATGCACTAGGGGTGAGTATTTGTACCTCCTGTCGCAGAGAGTGGGTTCCGCATTACTACAGGACCCATATCGATGTACTCAATGTTCATTCAGCCATGTTGTATACACCAACAGCGTCTAAAATCATTCTGGCTGCCAAAGAGAATGGCTTGCAAGGGGCAGATGATTTGTTGATCACATCTATAATTCATGTCTTGAATAAAGCCAGATTAGAAAGAGGATATTTCACACTAGTTCCGATTCCTTCAAGTAAACAATCTCAGCGTCGTCGTGGCCGTCGTTTCATTGTTGATCTCACTCAGACAATTTCACAAACTACAGGTATCGGTATTAGTGATTGTCTTCAGGTCTCACGCCGAGTTTTGGATCAAAGCGGATTAACAAAGGCCCAACGCATCTCAAATATGCATGGGGCTTTCTCTTTAAAATCGGGTGTGATACTTCGCGGAGATGCAATTTTGATTGATGATGTGGTCACAACGGGTGCAACCCTGCGAGAAGCGGCCAGAGCCCTTAATTCGCAGGGTTTTCTTGCCTTTGGCTCAGTTTCTGCGGTCACCGCCTGTGTGTCTCAGCCTCTACGATAAGGGGGTGAAAAGGCACCCTCAAGGGGCCGCGATGAGAGGTAAGAGTTAATGCCAGCATTTGTAGACAAGATTTTGCGTGCAGGCGAAGGACGCATCCTTCGTGATCTCACCAAGGTCGTTGCCTTAGTCAATGCCCAAGAAGCTCGCTTTGTCGCGATGTCTGATTCTGACCTGCGCAGTCAAACAGAGATTTTCCGCAATCGTTTTGCAGAGGGTGAATCCCTTGATGATTTGTTGCCTGAAGCATTTGCTGTCGTTCGTGAAGCAGCAAAGAGAACACTTGGTCAGCGTCATTATGACGTCCAAATTATGGGTGGAGCAGCTCTTCATAGAGGCAACATTGCAGAAATGCGTACCGGTGAAGGAAAGACTTTGGTATCAACACTGCCTTCTTACCTCAACGCTCTTGCAGGTCGCGGTGTCCACGTTGTAACCACAAATGATTATTTAGCAGAACGCGATAGCGAGTGGATGGGTCGCGTTCACCGTTTTCTCGGTTTAAAAGTTGATGTAATCCTTGCAAATATGTCACCTGCAGAACGTCGACAGGCCTACCTAGCTGACATCACTTACGGAACTAACAATGAATTTGGATTTGATTATCTCCGAGACAACATGGCTTGGTCGCTTGTCGACTGTGTACAACGCGAACATTTCTTTGCAGTAGTAGATGAAGTTGACTCGATTTTGATTGATGAAGCACGCACACCATTGATCATTAGCGGACCTGCTGATAAGGCAACAAAGTGGTACGTAGAATTTGCTAACCATGTTAAAAACTTGCAGCGCGATGTTCACTACGAGGTGGATGAAAAGAAAAAGACTTGTGGCATCATTGAAGAAGGCGTGACCAAGGTTGAGGAAATGCTCAAGATTGACAACCTCTACGAGGCAGCAAATACACCAATGATCGGCTATCTCAACAACGCAATCCGTGCGAAAGAACTATTTAAGCGCGACAAGGATTATGTTGTAATGAATGGTGAGCTTTTAATCGTTGATGAGCACACTGGCCGCATGTTGGCTGGTCGTCGCTACAGCGAAGGCCTGCACCAGGCCCTTGAAGCGAAAGAACGTATTGAAATTCAGGATGAAAACCAGACTCTTGCAACAATCACATTGCAGAACTATTTCCGCTTGTATTCAAAGCTTTCAGGAATGACAGGTACTGCCGTAACAGAGGCTTCTGAGTTCCAGCAGATTTATAAGCTCGGGGTAGTTCCAATCCCAACAAATCGCGATATGCAACGCATTGATTCCGCTGACTTGGTATACAAAACTGAAGTTGGAAAGTTTGTTGCGGTAACAGCAGATATCGTTGAGCGTCACCGTAAAGGACAACCAGTATTGGTTGGTACGGTCAGTGTTGAAAAATCTGAAGAACTTTCTGCATTCTTGCGAAAATCAGGTGTGCCGCATGAAGTGCTTAACGCTAAGCACCACGAGCGTGAAGCAGCGATTATCGCTCGCGCAGGTGTTCGTGGAGCGGTAACTGTTGCTACCAACATGGCTGGTCGAGGAACTGACATCATGCTCGGTGGAAACCCTGAGTTCATGGCTGATTTTGAATTGCAACGCCGAGGAATTTCTCCCGTTGATAATGCTGAAGAATATGAAAGAGAATGGCCAGCAGAGATCACACGCCAAAAAGCTGCAGTTGAAAAGGGACATGAAGAGGTAGTTGCTCTTGGTGGACTGTATGTTCTTGGAACAGAGCGTCACGAATCTCGCCGTATTGATAATCAGTTACGCGGTCGTTCAGGTCGTCAAGGCGATCCAGGTGAATCACGCTTCTATCTCTCACTACAAGATGATTTGATGCGTCGTTTTAATTCAGGAATGGTTGAGCGTTTCTTAACCGCAGCTGGACTGCCAGAAGATGCACCCATTGAATCCAAAATGGTCTCAAATGCAATCCGCTCTGCACAAACACAGGTAGAAGCGCAGAACTTCGAGATGCGTAAGAATGTTTTGAAGTATGACGATGTAATGAATCGCCAGCGCACCGTAATTTATAGTGAGCGACGCGACGTGCTAGAAGGTGCAGATATTAAGGATCAGGTTGCAGGATTTGTCTCAGATACTTTGTCAGCATATGTAGATGCAGCTACCGCCGAGGGCTATGCAGAAGATTGGGATCTAGAAACCCTCTTTACCGCCCTTAAATCTATCTATCCAATCTCATTTACTATCGACGAATTACTGGCCGAAGTTGGTTCACCTGCGGGGTTAGATGCAGAGTTCTTAAAAGTTCGTATTGTGGAAGATTATCAAGCAGCGTATGCCCAACGTGAAGCGCACTATGGCGATATAAATATGCGCAGAGGAGAGCGAAAGGTATTGCTTGAAGTACTAGATCTTAAGTGGCGTGAACACCTTTACGAGATGGATTACCTACAAGAGGGTATCGGCTTGCGTGCAATGGCACAGCGCGATCCACTTGTCGAATATCAAAAAGAAGGATTTGATCTATTTGCAGCGATGATGGATGCGATTAAAGAAGAAATTGCTAGGAATCTATTCAGAATAGAGTTCGTTGACAGCTCAGGCAATGAAGTAGTGGTTCCTGGTCTTGAGGCAAAGAAACTTCCTGTAGCGGGATTGCAATACACCGCAGCAGATGAGTCAGGTGTTCGTACAACTGGTGAAGTCTCTCGTAACGCTCCCTGCCCATGCGGTTCAGGCAATAAGTACAAGCGTTGTCATGGTAGATCTGCTTAAATCAAATTCAAGGCAGTACATAACCATCGTTGATCTAAGCCTTCAAATCTGATCGCTACTACTCGTAATCGGTCACCATAGCGAACTGTCACAGTTGATTCACTGATGCCATCTAATGGCTCAGTAACATTAATCTTTCTTATCTTTCCAACTAGTTTTTGCTGGCCTGCACTCTTTTGTAAATCGGCAAAAATAAGATGATGGCACATGGCTTGAACTTGTGATGCTGATCGGCGTCCCGCCCAGATTTCAAGAACGTTGTGGATAAATTGTGATGTTAATTCCTTGATATCTGGTAAGTCTGTTGCCGATGTTGGCTTTGGTGCAAAGTCTGCGTCATATTCTTCGCCAAATGTTGATGCAACCAAATATAGACGAGGTTTCTTTGGAGTCAGTACGGGTAACTCTGGGCGAAACATTTCAAGTACGAGATGTTGCCAATCTTCATCCGGGTCACTTGAGATAGGGGCTAAATCGATAGTTGAGAAGGTTGGTTGCTGGTTGTATTCGAGTTCTGTTGTCATGGACTGACAATTGCCCTGCATTCATCCACATACCTCAGACTTAAGAATGGATTGATCTCGTACTTAAGTATGACTGTGGATAAATAGGCGGTAGCTGTCAGCCATTCGGTTTGGGTACTCCTATGACTCTATATAAGAAAACTCGTACTTCACGGCTTCCTTTGGCGGTCACGCTTATTGCTGCGGCATTTGTTTCAACATTTCTGATTGCAACATTTTCCAACAGGGGAGCTGACTATTGGTTGATTACCACGCCTATGTCACCAGGTCATCAAATCTCAGCATCGGATGTAACTCTTGCACACCTGAACTTAGATGCCAGTGCAAAGTTCTATCTCAGCAAAGAAGTTGAACCAATAGGAATGATTGCTACCCGAATCATGCATTCTGGCGAAATAATTGGCAGTACCGATTTAACATCTGTGCTCAACGCTATGTCAACGAGTGCGGTGCCAATTAGCGTTCGCTCCGTTGATATTGCCACAGGTTTAAATATCGGAGAAGAAGTTGATATTTACTGGGTTCTAGACGTTCAAAATGGTGAAAGTTCAATGGATCCAATTTTGATTCTTGGCGGAGTCACGTTGCTGAGTCTCGACAATGGGGGTAAAAACTTTGGAAGTGATACTGGATTATCTGTAGCAGTTGAAGAAACACAGGTATTGCGCCTTTTAAGTGCAACGACCATAGGCCGTTTAGTTGTGATCCGGTCTCATGTCTGAGTTAGAGATGCCCACGGTAATAACGGCTATTTCCTCCTCGGAAACTGAAGGCTTTATTGCAGGAACTCTGTTTGCTCAAGGATGGAGCGTAGTTTTTCGAGCGATTGATTGGACTTCACTGGAGCGTTTTATTAGCGCCAATCAAGATGTTGCCAAGGGAGCGCTCCTCCTGTTTGCTTCTGACCTTCCTGGAATTTCAAAAGAAAAAGTAGCTTCAATAACACCACAGCTCCGCCAAACAATTGGTTTTTCAACAGGTAAGCACCAGAAGAGTGAATTCATTGATCTATATGAGGTTCCGCAGTCAGTTACAGATTTAGTTACCCTCGTACGTGGATTTGTGCGTGCGCCACTATTGCGTGGTCTAAACACACCACAACGTGCGCCTCGAAAAGCTCGTGTCGTCGCAGTTGGATCAGCTGGCAGCTATACCGGCTGCACGATGTTGGCCATGAACTTGGCAATGGAGCTGAGCATTCTTGAGAAATCAACCTTATTAATTGAGGGCAATTATCGAGCTCCCTCGATTGCGGCATATCTTGCAATGCGAAACATTAATAGTGATGCACAATGGAAGAGTATTGCGCCTCACTTATCCTTAGTTGAGATAAATCAAGATCATGCCGGCGAAATAAATGAATTTATGGATCGTGCTGCAGCAGAGTTTGAGTGCATCATCGTTGATCTGGGTTCAATTTCTGGTTTATCCAATCGACTAACTGATCGCCGGTGGACTTCGACTATGACAACCTGGTGCTGTGATCAAGGCGATGAGCTAATGATTGTTTCCAGAGCAGATCAACTAGGAGCTCATCGACTGGCTCAAGTAGTAGAACTTTTACAGAATACATCTGTGCGTGCTGGCTTAAGTTTTGTGATGAATATGAAGTCTCCTGGGAAACGAGGCGAAAGCGAGCAAGCAAAGTTCTTAAGCTGTACAACGCCTCTTAAACCGATAAGAGTCAGGAGCATCGCTAAGGACTCTCGTGCAATTATGGCGGCCGAAGATGAGCATGCGACCCTGGTGGAGACAAATGTGCGCTCGAATGCGCGTAGATCAATAGCTAATTTGGCCCGTGAACTAGAAAGTTAAGATCTATTACTATTGCCTAATGCGTGCATATCTTCCAATTACTCAGAAGGATCTTCAAGGCTTCGTATTAAACAAAAGCCTTGAAGTCGACGAACTGTATGCGCCAACAATCCACTTTGTTGTAGAAAACCCTGAGCTCGATGAGGAAGAGCTCGAATATTTATTGTCAGTTGCCGCTGGCGAAGAGGCCTTAGAACTTCGTCTTTCAGAGAAAGCACCAGGAATTGTCGTGGCCTTTGAAATCGAAAAGGAACAGATTGCTGAGCACTATGCCCAATCAATTACCCTCACTTCTTCGGTGCAATGGGATCAGGTTCAATGCGCATTGCTCGCATTCCAGGGCGATGATGAATTGGTCTGGTTTGCTACCCAGGAGATTGAACTTCATCTAGCTGAGTGGAAGTAAGAATGTTCCAGTTAGATAATTTGTTAGGTGGTCGAACCACAGTTACTTTTGATCAATCTCATCGACTGCGCGAACTTGTGGCAGATTGGCAATTGCTCTCTGATCTTTCATTTGCAGATTTAATTCTGTGGGTTCCAATTCGTAAAGACATTAAGTTATGGCCAACTGGGCATATCGCTGTTGCTCATATTCGCCCAACAACTTCTTCAACAGTTTTCATCAACGACGTCATTGGTAATGAAGTCACATGGGGAGCGCGGCCAAATATTGATGAAGCACTTTCTTCGGGTGACATTATGCGAAATACGGAACCCGAACGCATTGGTGATTTATTAATCAAAGAAGAGACAATTCCTGTTTTCTTTGAAGGTCAGGTCATTGCAGTAATCTCGCGTCATCGTAATGCCGAACATATGCGATCACCTGGAAAGCTTGAATTAAATTATCGGGAAATCGCAAATCATTTGTATCAGATGGTTTCTGAAGGAAACTTCCCATATCAATCCGTGGGTTCTCTTTTTGAACCGGTCCCACGCGTTGGTGATGGGTTAATTAGACTTGATGTAAATGGCTCTATTTCATTTGCTAGCCCTAATGCAAAGTCAGCATTTTCACGCATGGGCTGGCGCGGCGAGTTAGAGGGTCGGAATCTCGGTGAGGTGGCAGAACAAGTTGTCACCGCTTCACCAAATGCACATGAGGAAGGTGTTAGAACGCGATTAAACGGTAAGACTCTGCGTCGTGTAGAAATTGATAATCAAGGCGCAACGATTGATCTCTTGGTTTTACCGCTAATTCAAGGCACAGATCGAATTGGTGCAATTGTTCTACTGCAAAATGTTACTGAGCTTCGAAGACGAGATCGCGAACTTGTAACAAAGGATGCAACTATCCGCGAAATTCACCACCGTGTTAAAAACAACCTGCAGACCGTTTCTGCCCTTTTGAGATTGCAGTCCCGCCGTATAGATGACCCGGCAGCGGCCGCAGCGCTAGATGAGGCTGTTCGCCGTATCGCCTCAATCGCACTTGTTCACGAAACTCTTTCAAATAGCACTGAAAATACCGTGGCCTTTGATGAGGTCCTTACCTCCTTAGTTACACATGCATTAGAGCTAAGTCCTCGAATGGGTCAGTTAAGTATTGAACGTATAGGTCAGCTTGGTTCACTTGAATCTAGAATTGCAACACCTTTATCCTTAGTTGTAACTGAATTAATGCACAACGCCCTTGAGCATGGCCTATATGAATCTGGGACACGATTAACTATTGAACTACAGCGCTATAGCAACGAAGGCTTGATCACTATTTCTGATGATGGTGTGGGATTGCCAGAAGGATTTGATTTATCTACTTCATCAAATCTGGGTCTCCAAATTGTTCGCACGCTGATAGAAAATGAGTTAAAGGGAGAGTTGAAATTGGAATCTACACACCAAGGAACGCACGCAAAATTGCGCTTCCCACTTTAAATTTGGTTTTGCTGCTCAATCAATCGTGCACGATTACGCGCAGCACGACGCTTAAGGGCGCGACGTTCATCTTCAGATAAACCACCCCAAACACCAGCATCTTGTCCGCTCTCAAGGGCCCATGCCAGGCATGGCTCTTTTACAATGCAACGATTACAAACCTTTTTGGCCTCTTCGATTTGGGTAAGGGCTGGTCCTGTATTTCCAACAGGGAAGAAAAGCTCTGGATCCTCATCACGGCAGGCTGATTGATGTCGCCAATCCATCACATGTCTCCTTAGGGAAGTACAACTTTTTTGAAGTATTCGGTGTTACTACACACAGATGTGCGTGCAAGGGCTTAATTGTCCATCCTGAAGGGTTGCAATACAAGGATGTAGGCAAAGTGTTTTCGCAGATCGTAGTGATTTATCTCAAGTGTGCCCCCGACAGGAATCGAACCTGTGCACCTGCCTCCGGAGGGCAGTGCTCTATCCCCTGAGCTACGGGGGCTCGTGGGTTTGAGCCCAAGGTTATCAGCGGGTGCGAATAACTCTGCATACTGCAAGAATTCACGCATGAGATCAACGGCTTACTTTGCAACAGGTTGTTTTTGGGGAGCAGAACGTCGCTTCTGGCAGATGGATGGAGTCGTGGAAACAAGCGTTGGATATATGGGTGGAGTTCGACCTAATCCTTCATATGAGCAGGTCTGCACTGGCCTTACCGGCCATGCTGAAATGGTGAAGGTTGTCTTTGATGAAACCGTTGTCTCCTACCAACGCTTACTTGAAGAGTTCTGGACGATGCATGATCCAACATCACTTAATCAACAAGGTGGAGATATTGGAACCCAGTATCGAAGTTCCATCTTCACAACCAATGCGCAACAGATGGAGACCGCGCTCGCATCACGAGATTCTTACCAAAGCGTCTTAACACCTGCCGGCTTAGATGAAATCTGCACAGAAATTCTTAGCGCAGAGGGCATTGAGTACTACGAAGCCGAGGAGTATCACCAAAAGTACTTACAGAAAAACCCCAACGGGTATGACTGTCATTCAAGTACAGGAGTTGCTTACCCGGTTTAATTAAAGGGAAAAGGTCGGGTACTCATCTGTGACAAGAAGCAGTGCATAACCTGTAACACGGTTCCAGTAAGCGATCACACCAACAATTCCTTCTGCGCAAAATTCAGGAAAATTGCCAGTAAAGAGAATGCTGAACCAGGCAAAGAGAGTTAAAAAGGCTCCATAAACGATGTAGACGATTCCAACGATGAATAAAGGAATTGCTAGGAACCACTTAATCAGTGGCAACCAACGGTTGAGTGCTTTGGCATCTACTTCTGGAAAAGTTACGCTAACAACATCATTGTCTTCAATGGATGGGTATTCATCTGTAAGCAAAAGGATGTATGCATCCACACGGGTCTGTAACGACAGTAGGGCTTCATTGAAAGCCAATAGGTAGCTTGGATAGATCTGGCGGAAAACAATGGCCAAGGCCACTGGCAGGGCGAAGAATCCAGCAAACAAAACACTAAGGTCTCCGCTCTCAACACCAGCAACTGATGGGGCAAAAGAGGCAGTAAATATGTAGATCGGGGCCACAAGGATTAGTCGAAATAGCGCGGTCACGCGATTGCGCTCGGTCAGTGTTACATCGATCTGGGTTTCAATTTGGTTGCTCATGCTCTCCAATCTACTCCTGATTTAGGCGTGAAATTGCTTTTTACAGGTTCCTTGCCATACTTTTGCAGTTATTGCAGAAATTTTTGCAGTATTTATCAGCGTAGGAGGTGATCACATGGCAGGAATTAAGGAAGTTGCAGAAGAAGCAGGCGTTTCCACTGCAACAGTCTCACGAGCCCTGCGTGGTCTCCACCATGTGAATCAACAGACCCGCGAGAAGATTATTGCCGCCGCTGAAAAACTGAACTACCCATTGATTTCAGATCGTCAAAATGTAGTTGGGGGACGAACAAATGCTGTCGGGGTCGTAGCTCCTTATATTTCTCGCTGGTATTTCTCGCAGGTAATTAGCGGGGCGGAACAGGCGCTTCGTGAAGCTGGTTTAGATCTGCTGCTCTATAACTTTTCGCAAATGAAGGGTCGCGAACGACTTTTCCAACATCACTTATTAAAGGGTCGAGTCGATGCACTCATTGTTATCTCATTGCCACCAACTGAGGAAGAGTTTGATTCGATCCTTAGCTTGGGGGTTCCAATTGCGCTAGTGGGAATGGATCATGCCAAGTGCGCCTCGATCAAAATCGACGATGTGGCTGCAGCTAAAACAGCTACGCAGCACCTGGTAAATCAGGGCCACAAGAAAATTGGTTTAATGTCAGGTCGGCCTGATGACCCATTTAATTTCAGCGTTCCACAGGATCGTCGTAAAGGCTTTATGCAAGCGTTAGCTGAAAGTGGATTGGAGTGGCTACCTTCGCGTGAAGTTCATGGTGACTTCACTATGCACACCGCATCGCGCGCGATGGATGATCTCTTGGCACGCCCCAATAGACCCACTGCAATCTTTTGTGAATCAGATGAAATGGCAATTGGAGCGATGCAGGCGCTGCGACGCCATGGATTAAAAGCACCAGATGACATTTCTATAATCGGTTTTGATGGGCATGAGATGGCTGAATTTTCTGAACTCACAACTATTGAACAACCTGTCACGCTCATGGGTGAAATGGCGGCCTGGTCAATTATGGAACGCTTACGCAAGCCCGCAATCGAACCACCTTCTTTGGTGCTTCCAACAACTCTTGTCGTGCGTAATTCAACCCGCAGATTGACTCCCGAAGAACAAGCACTCTGAGGTAGCCTTGCAGGCATGAGCGATCATCAGTTTTTGGCGCAGAATCTTGCAGAGCTTCATACTCATCGAAGTGAAAAGTGGCGCGGATTTCCGCAGGATGTGTTGCCATTGCCAGTTGCGGAAATGGATTTTCCCGTAGCAGATCCGATTAGAACATTACTTGCCGACATGGTTGCGAACTCAGACCTAGGTTATCTTGGACCTATTCCAGAACTTGGCTTAGGATTTAAAAAATTTGCAGCAAAGCGCTGGAACTGGACCGTTGATGAAAAGCAAGTACACATAGCCACAGATGTTGGTGTTGCAGTTGTGGAAATATTACGTGTATTCACAAAACCTGGAGACTCAATTCTCATTAGCTCTCCGGTTTATCACAACTTCTATACCTGGATTAATGAAACAAAATTAACTCTGGTTGATGTTCCATTTGAACGAACCGGTAATGAGGACACCAATCCTTGGATACTCAATTGGGATTCAATTGAAAGTGCTTATGCATCTGGATTAAAGGTGCACCTGTTGTGCAGCCCTCACAATCCACTTGGATTTATTTATACCAAGCAAGATTTACTCAAAATAGTAGCGTTAGCGAAAAAATACGATGTTCTGGTGATCAGCGATGAGATTCATGCACCGTTGACTTTCCCCGGCGAAACCTTTGTGCCAATTCTTTCTTTGGGTGCCGATGCTGAATCTGTTGCACTTTGCGTGACTGCCGCATCCAAAGGTTGGAATATCGCAGGGTTAAAGTGTGCAATTATCATTTCTCAAAATGCTGAGATGAATACTCAATTGGCCAAATTAGCTCCTGCAATGCATTACCGCGCATCATTGCTTGGGGGATTTGCAACCGCAGTCGCATTTGCAGAGTGTGAGGTGTGGTTGGACACCGTTTTAGCCCAGCTAGACCAGAACCGCCATCTCATTAAAAAACTGTTGGCTGAAAAACTTCCAACAGTTCGGTATCACATTCCACAAAATAGTTATTTGGCATGGCTAGATCTTGAGTCATTGCATTTGGGTGTTAATCCATCAGTTACGCTGATTGAAAAGGGTCGCGTGGCATTTAGCCCTGGACATGGATTTGGTAAGCAGTGTGATCAGTATGTGCGCTTAAATTTTGCAACCAGCCCAGAAATCATCACTGAGGCAATTGATCGGATTGCTCGGTCTGTTTAAATGAACTCAAAGAAATACGATGTCACCATAATTGGTGGTGGGCACAATGGTCTTGTTGCTGCCACCTATCTGGCCAAAGCAGGAAAATCAGTTGTCATTCTTGAAGCAAACCCAGAAATAGGTGGAGCAACTCAAAGCGTTCAAGCATTTCCGGGCTTTGATGCGCATTTATCCAGGTACTCATATTTAGTTTCACTGCTTCCCGACAAAATCGTTTCAGATCTTGGTCTGTCATTTACTTGCATTTCTCGCGAAGTTTCTAGTTACACCCCGTATTCAGATAAAGGACTCTATGTTTCCAGGAAATGGGATGAAAGAACAGCAGATTCTTTTAATGAACTAGATCCAACAGGCCATGAGGCAAGCGCTTGGCGAGAGTTTTATGGTGAAATTGCTGAGTTTGCGCAAAGGATTGCGCCAACACTTCTTAAGCCTCTAATGACTCGCAGTGAGTTAAAGAGTGAAATAAATCTGCCAGATATCTGGGATTACTTAATCGAAAATCCTATCGGTAAAGAAATTGATAAAAGGTTTAAGAGCGATCTTGTGAAAGGGGTAGTTTTAACCGATGCACTGATTGGAACTTTTGCATCTGCTTACGACTTACAAGCAAATATTTGTTTTCTCTACCACCTAATGGGTAATGGCACGGGTGAGTGGAAAGTGCCCGTCGGCGGCATGGGCGCACTAGTAAAAGAGTTAGTGCGCGTTGCTACAGAGTCAGGGGTGGAAATCGTAGTTGATTCAAAAGTTGTTTCAGTTAGTAGCAATCAAGCGGGTGTAACTGTTCGGACTGAAGCCGGTGATCTGTATGAATCTGATTACTTATTATCAAATTGCGCGCCACAGGTTTTGGCCGAACTGCGCGGGAAATCAAAACCACAATCGCTAGATGGTTCCCAAATGAAAATTAACATCTTGCTAAAACGTTTACCGAAGTTAAAATCAGGAATAGATCCACAGCTTGCATTTGCAGGAACCTTTCATGCAAATGAGAGTTTTTCGCAGTTCGAGCAGACATTTAAAGATGCTAAGTCAGGTGTGATGCCGGCAAAAATGCCGATTGAGATGTATTGCCACACATTGTCTGATCCATCGATTTTAGGTGCAGATTTGCAAGCAGCTGGGTATCAAACATTGACGCTATTTGGATTGCACACACCCGCCTCGTTATTTGACGCCGATAATGATGCAGCACGTGATGTGGCACTTGCTTCAGCCCTTGCATCTATCAATGAATATTTAGCGGAGCCTATTGAGGATGTGATCGCTGCAATTGAGGTAAAGACGCCCTTAGATATTGAAGAGGCCATTGGACTTCCGCGAGGCAACATCTTCCATAAGGATTTATCGATGCCATTTCGTGAAGATTTATCAGCACCTTCGTGGGGGGTTGAAACCGATGACCCTCGTATCTTTATCTGTGGTGCAGGGGCAATCCGTGGCGGGGGAGTAAGCGGAATTCCTGGCCATAATGCGGCAATGGCAGTGCTTGCAAACAATTAGACTTAGCCCATGAGTCTTCATCCAGAAACATCTGCAATTACAGCTGGTCGTCCTGCTGCTGCTCCTGATGCTTCACTAAATCCTCCACTCATTATTTCTTCCACTTATCATGCAGGTGGTCCAGTTGGATATGGACGCTATGGCAATGAAAGTTGGAGCGCACTCGAGGCTGCAATTGGAGAACTAGAAGGTGGGGCAACACTTTCTTTTTCATCAGGTATGGCTGCGGTAAGTGCCGTATTTTCAATCCTTCCAATCGGTGCCCCAGTTGTTGCATCTAATCAGGGATATAGCGGAGTTATGGGATTGTTGAATCAATTCCATGCATCTGGTCGCTTAGAAGTTCGTTTTGTTGAAATTACCAACACTGAAGAAGTTATTGCAGCCATGAAAGGCGCAGCGCTAGTCTGGTTGGAATCTCCCACTAATCCATGTTTAGATATTGCAGATTTGCCGGCGTTAATCACGGCAGCCAAAAAGTTAGGTATTGGTGTTGCCGTCGATAACACCTTTGCAACTCCGCTGGTTCAAAAGCCACTATCTATGGGTGCAGACATCGTGATGCACTCAGTAACAAAGTATTTATCGGGTCACAGCGATGTTGTGCTCGGCTCTCTATCAACAAATGATGAGGCACTTCTCAAAAGATTAGAAGAGTCTCGTCGACTCAACGGTTCCATCCCAGGCCCATTTGAAGCTTGGCTGGCAGTGCGCGGGATCAGATCATTTCCTGTTCGTTTTAGAGCAGCTGAAAATAATGCGAAGAATCTTGTTACTCGTATTGCTCAACATCCAAAGGTGACAAAGGTTCGCTATCCAGGTTTTGGCGCAGTTATTTCCTTCGAGGTAGATGGAACAGCCGAGGAAACTCAAAAGGTCTGTGAGTCTTCACTTCTTATCACCCATGCAACCAGTCTTGGTGGAATCGAATCCCTCTGGGAGCGACGCCGTCGTTGGGCACTTGAGAGTCCGTCGGTGCCTGAGCAATTGATTCGGCTTTCAGTGGGTTGTGAGCATGTTGATGATTTGTGGGAAGACATTCAGCAAGCATTAACCGTTTTATAAAGAAAATTTGAGTAAAAGCGAGTATTTTTATCTCATGTTCAAAGTATTTCGTCGAATCTTCGCAGCAGCGACAGTGGCTATCTTGGCCTTTCGCGCTGTCGGTTCCTTTCTTTCTTGGGTAGAGCATCAAGAAGATTCCGTTGCCGATACCTGGGTCGACGAAGATGAATTTGAAGATGCCTGATCTCGAATACATTCCTGGAAGTTGCAACATTGGCACAGGTGAGATTCGCCGGAGGCAATTAGTTGCTGCATTGGGCTTGTTCTTTTCAGTAACAACTTTAATAGGACTTTATATTTTTGACATGCCCCCATCTAGTCGCACAGCCATCTTCTTTCCATTGATGGTTGCCTCAGTCGGGTTTATTCAATCTCGAAGTAAATTTTGTTTAGCCTACGGTTTTGCCGGGACATTTAACATTGGCAAGCTGGGGGATATTAAGAGGGTTGCCAGTAAGGAAGATCGACAAGCTGACCGAGTGACAGCACTTAAAATCTTAGGTAAATCTCTTGTGCTTGCAACCCTAGCGACAGCGGTGGTATTAGTACTACCCTTCTAAGTATGAAGAT
>Ga0209191_1001605_pt1 | contig 14875 bp, 13 predicted proteins | sample S_130626_EF_Meta_FD_187320 | JGI IMG/M metagenome (GOLD analysis project Ga0209191, IMG submission 187320) | Freshwater microbial communities from Lake Simoncouche, Canada to study carbon cycling - S_130626_EF_MetaG (SPAdes) (version 2) | ecosystem: Environmental > Aquatic > Freshwater > Lake ... | reverse complement strand
TTGATTCTAAATATGACCTGTTCCATCTGCTTTGACGCATTCAATGCATCCTTTCGCAAACCTATTCTTTGCCCTTTCGATTCTTGTTCCAAAACCGCATGCCGATCTTGCTACCAGACTTTCCTCCTTCTTTTTTTTGTATCAACATTATGTATGCACAACAAATCATGAAACACACCAAATCCAAACACGCCCAAAGAACGCGACACCGGCGTAAAACACGACGGTCGCGTAAGTTTGCATTTGACCCCAACTGCTGGGGCAAAAATAAACCGTTGGAACAATTATGGACAGATTTATCGTCATTTCTCTCGGCAGTTGTTATTTACAAAGGTTCCAAACCATATGAAATTGTTAAGCTGCAACAACCACGTGAACAATTGAGCGCATTCGATGCTGACCCTCAAGTCGTTGCGATTCTTTCCGCACATCCAGAAGCGAAAAATGCATATGAAACTCTTTTGTATCCCAAGGCAAAGGATAAGACAGTCGACTACGTCATTGCAAATCACACCAAGTTCTTTAAACATGCACCCACTCATATGCAAAAAATGTTCAATCCACCTTTGAAAAAATTTAGAGTTGCTTATTAAAATTAAAATTAAATAATCATTTAAAGTATAGTTTGATTCAAATGCAACCACCACCACCGCCACCGCCCATGGTATTGTCTCAGATACTTGCGGCGACGAAACTAATGCCACCACGCACATTAAACCCCAAAATTATAGCAATTCATTCACACGGAGTTTGTCCTTTTCCACACCAGCAAACAGCAATGCCTGTAGCTGTAATCACAACTGCCGAATTAGGAAAACCTCATCGTCACATGTTTCTAGACAAAGGGAAGCAATTTAACGCTCCTCTTCTACTAAATTTTTTAGATAGAATGATGCTCCAGCATGACAAAGGCGTATCTGCAATTCAAACTGTTTTGGGGGAGATGTGTGCGGATAGTGTCATAGAATGCAATGTGGAAGTGCATCCAGTTGGCTCAATGCTTGAAGACATGGTTTTATTCTGTCCCGGAAGTGCGGCAGCCGAATCCATTTATGAGATTGACACTGTGACTGGCATTAAAACCGATGTATCTAGAGCATTCCATCTTGTTAAAACGCTTGACAGAGATAGAGAATATTGGGACAATGCCAAAATGAAAAAAAAATTTACAAGTGGTCCTAGTGCTGATTTGCTCAGGGCATTGACTGTTGAACGGGACCGACTGGAACACAAAAAAACAACTCAACCCAGAGACACTGATGCATTCAACTACGAAATTGCAAATTACAATGCAGCAGTGAACGCAACTATTCAACATTTCAGCGCAACATCTAGATTGGTTCATGCAAATGGGGAAGTATTGCTATCAACATTATTGCGAGATGGAATTGCACATGGGGCCATTGACCCTAAAAAGGACATTGTTGTTGTTTTTGCATGTAGGAAAGCAAGAATGACGGCAAGTGCCGCTGCATCAAGTCCCAAAGGAGCCAGTGCTGCATCAAGTTCCAAAGGAGCCAGTGCTCCATCAAATCCCAAAGGAGCCAGTGCTCCATCAAGTCCCAAAGGAGCCAGCGCTGCATCAAGTCCCAAAGGAGCCAGCACTCCATCAAGTCCCAAAGGAGCCAGCGCTGCATCAAGTCCCAAAGGAAGCAAAGGAGGAACTAAAAAAAGACATGGCAAAATCAAACGTTCAAGTCGCAAACGCAAACAACCAAAATCAAAACACAGAATATAAAAAAAAATTGATTTTACATTTTCAAATCAAATGGGATGCATACCAAGAGAGAAGTTTACTGTCATGCAAGAACCCGCCTTTATTTTGAAGAATGGAACATCTGTTCCTTATATCCCAGGAACAATCACGACGAGCCGTGATGCATACGCGGCGTCGCTGCATGTGCTGTTCAAACATGTTGCCGATTTTCACATGTGCATTGTCCGAACATTCTCGGTCAAATACGGCATACCTGAAGACGACATACTACAGACGATTCAAGACTCAGAAGAATTCAAAAACATGCTGGTGGACCCGGTGCTTGACATGGACTTCAATTCGCTTGGATATTTAGACGAAGCGACCAAAGCCACAGCAAATGAAGTGCCACCTCTATCAAATGAAGCTCCAGCGACCAAAGATCCAGTGGTTGAAGTACCAAAACTCACAGCCACCAAAGCCAAAGCGAAGAAGACGAAGACCCCTCCCGTTGCAGATGTCCAGGTTCCGGTGTCAAAAGAACTGGTGCCAGAAGAAGAAGAAACAGAAGAAGCAGAAGCGCAAAAGCCCGTGGCAAAGCCCGTGGCAAAGGCGAAGAAGACCACCAAGAATGCCGTTGTCGAAGCGCCAGAAGCGCCAGAAGCGCCTGTTGTCGAATCACCCGTTGTACTTGAAGAATCAAGACCTGACCCTGAAATCAAGACCAAAACAATCAGAAAAAAGGTAGTTGTTCCAAAGCCGGCCACAACCTCAGCAGCACCAGCCACAACCGCAGCAGCACCAGCCACAACCGCAGTAGCAGCGGCAATCGACGGAGATGTCCCTAGGAAAATCATAAAGAAAAAGATGACGCAACCATTGTCAAAATGAATTCAGTTGATTGTGTCAACCAATTGCAAATGTTGCACATTTTAAATATATTTTTATTGTTTATAGGAAAAACAACGTATTACAAACAATAAACAATGGATTCATCTCAACGCATGTTGGCTAGAATGTATGCAACTCCAGGTGCTCAAGGCCCTCAAGGGCCACGAGGAGAAAAAGGCCCCATGGGTGCAAATGGAGCAAATGGTGCACCAGGCATACAAGGGCTAATGGGTCCACCCGGTCTACTAGGCCCATCCGGTCAAACAATTTGTCATTACAATTATTCCGTATCCACCACAACCGAACATGCCAATCTGCCAGCTCCAGTGGTTGGAACAGCCACAATCAATGGCAACTGGAACACGTATCGCAATTCAAATGCTTATCCAAGCTACATTTCATGGAATAATGCGGCTCAACTAGAATCCACTAAGTTGCACGTATCATGGTTTGACCAAAATGGTGTCAATATCCGCAAATTTTTAAGCATGTTGCGCAAAGGCGACCGGGTAACTATCCAATCCAAGACAAATCATTTGCATGAACAAGAATGGACGCTCACTTCTGTGCCAATTGCGCACGATAATTGTATGGAATTCGGCGTGAGTTTAGCAAAATCGGATTCAACTGCAATCACAGACCCATCTGCAATATTCATATTTGCATACAATGGAAATGCGGTTGTAAACACAATGGAGAATCGAATTGCCGCATTGGAAACGACGGTTGCTTCTCTGGTGGCCCGTTTGGCAGCTGCACGCATTCCCTAAAAATCATGCATCTGGGTCCGATTCGCCGGTTTCTTTCTCTCGTTTATGAAGTCTAAAAAAACGTTCAAACAACTTTTTACCATCTCCATCGCGTCCGGCGCATCTTCGTTCGGGCTCAATGTTGTATCCCATTCGTTTTAGCACTTGTCGCACCAGGTTAAGGTACGGCCATTTTTGATTGTATTCGGCACATGCGTGCATGCTTGTCATGCATTTGCTACTAAATATTTTTTTCAATTCAAGTATGTGTGGTTTCAATGCCTCGTATTTTTCCTTGGATAACAGCATGTCTCTCGGGATGGTTAGACCGTCTTTCAATTCGCCGGGTTCGACGTGCAATGCAATGCACATAAATCGCACCAATCCGTCTTCAGCGGTTGTGGTTGTTGTGGTTGTTGTGGTTGGTGTCGTCATAGAATGGTTATATTAAGTGTATTGATTTCAAATATGCATTTATTTCGCATAAAAAAATGTTTTTTTGTTTTGGGGTTTGGGTTTTGTCATATTTGTGTCATATTTGTCATGTACCATCAATCATTTGCATGCACACGTGTTTACTCCTCATCAGAGAACCAGAGTTCCTCGACTTCTTCGTCGTCGAATGCGGCGATGATTTCGTGGTTCGAGTGGTCCCAGACGCCAATGAGTTCGTGGGTCAGGTTGTCATAGACGTTGTCGGTCTCAGTGCGCAGATAGGTCTTTCCGCTGTAGGAGAACGAGGTGGTGGGAACCCTGGGCAGAAGGTAAATCTTGCCGTTGCTTTCCTTGTTCTCTGGACCCGATGTTGCGTCCTGGGTTTGGGGTTGGGGTTGGGTTTGGATGACAAGAGGAGCGTCGAGGGCAGGAAACGAGGCCAGGGGTGCAACAACCACCTCGGCAACAACCTCTTCGGCAACCTTTTCCACGCCCTTCTTGGCATTGGCTTTGGTGGGAGCCTTGGCGGCCTTGGGTGCTTTGACAACCGGTTCCTTTGCGGCTTTGGGAGCCTTGGGTGCTTTGACAACCGGTTCCTTTGCGGCTTTGGGAGCCTTTGGTGCCTTTGATTTGGCGGGAGCCTTGGCGGAAACTGAAACCTCAACCTCGAGCTGCTGAAAAGCTGATGCAGCTGATGCAGCGTGAATCACGGGCGACGCGGAATCAGCGCGTGGGGTCATTTCCTCGCAACGCATCAAAGGTCCCGTGAATTCGGAACACACGGAATCAGTCTCGTCATCATCAGTTGCGGGGTCAGGAATCACAACCGAAGCAGCACTGGCACTGGCAGCTTGGGCGCTGATTTCGTCTTTTTTTTGCATGGAGGCCACATCCGCCATCATCTTTGCAATCAACGCATCTTCGTCGTCATTGGATGAAATCGTGACAGATTTGTCCTTTTTAGGACGACCGCGTCTCTTCTTTTCAGCCGTTTCGGCATTGGGGTTTGCATTTGCCTCTGCTGCAACTGCAACGGTTGGCTCGGGTGCAACCTTGCGAGGACGGCCACGTCCACGAGCCAGAGGAACCACAGGAAGGTCGGAAATCACGGGAGCATCGCCAGCGCCATCAGCGCCCACCATGACTTCCTTGGGCTTGGGTTGGGCTTTGGGCTTGGGCTGGGCCTTGGGTTTGGACTGGGCCTTGGTCTTGGGTTCTTGGGTCGCCGCCTTGAGAGCCGCCTTGAGTTTCGTCTTGGGCATCTGGGTGCACAAATCCACAATGTTCTCAAAGAGCTTTGCAAGATTTTCACGGTCGGACACGACGATGGAATGATTTTTCAACAACAAATCGAATTGTTGAAGAACGTCGAGAGGGTTGGATTGGTTGGATTGAGTCTGAGTCTGAGTCTGCATGTTTGAATCGCTTGTTTTGAAACGCTGACCCAGAAAAAGAGAAATAAAATCGCTTTCAATTTTTTTTATTCTTATTGTTTTTTGGAATGACATCTGGACATTTTTATTCTTTACTTACAGTATACAATTCAACCCAGCGATTGATACACCATATGAAACTGGACACAATATATGTTGGTCTCATTGTGTCAATAATTGCGCTGCTCATATATGCATACGTGTCCAGCGACCAGTATTACAAAATCATGCTACGAAAGGCATTTGACAAATTGAAGGATGGCGAAGAAATCCGAAAGCTGAACCCGGAAATGAATTGGAAACTCGTCAACATGGACATTGACGGATACATCAATGACAAAAAAATTGTAATGAACCAACCGAGGCATGACCTGAATAACAATGACAACAATGAATTCGCGAATAAGAATGCAATGGCCGCATTTTTAAACAATGTCATGGTGTTTGACATTGACTCCAATGAACCGTTGACATTGAGTGGCGCCACTGGAATGGATGACAAACCCATTCAGCACTATTTGCCCAAAACCACGGTCAGTGCCAAAACACCGCACGGCTACCATTACTATTTTTACAATGACACTGGCACTCACATTCCCTGCTATGTGGGTCTAAGAATAAACAACAAAAAATTCCCGGTGGATTTTCTGACTGGCCAAAAACAGCTCATATTTCTGCCACCAACGCGAATTGAATCCGAAAGGTACGAGTGGATAAACAGCCCGTTTACGCACCGTATTGAACCCATCAGCAAGCACATGCACATTCTGGATTTGTTCGCGCACACCAAAGAATTCGCAATTTCCCCTGCGCCAATAAATGCATGCATTTCGAAATCCATCCCGAACCTGCTGTGCATTGTGTGGGATTTCCAAATCATATATCAATTGAAATACAAATGCACATCCACCACATTTGAAAAACTGCATTCCAATAAGCACGAATTTTTGTACCGCACGAATTCCACATACTATCTGTTTTTGAAGCACGCCCCGCTGAAGAATTACAAAACCCATCAATTTGTGCAGCACGTTGCAGAATTGATTCAAAAGCACGGCATAACCGGCGGCATCGTGCATCTTGGATGCGGGTCATCAAACAAAGGAAATGGTGTCATGCAATTCAATTCGTGCCGCGTGCACAATTGCAAACGACACGACCTGTCGACCGACGTTTTGCGCGCCAACCACAACCTGGTTCAAACCAGTGTGCTCGTGAATTACCCGGTTTCCATCATTTCAAGCGACATCCTACATGAAACCATTTTGAAAGAGGATGATGAAACCCGCAACAATGCCAATGCCGTCATCAATGAAGACTTGTTCCTAATCATCATGCTGTCCAATCAAACGCGCATTCCGTGCGCATGTTTACTGCAAGTCATCGCATCCGACAAAACCAAAGATGATGTAAAATACGATGACCTCATAAAATATTTCATGCACAACGTGCTGAACGCGACACACCATTCATCGAATCCTTCGCAAGCGCTGTCGTTTTTCAGCGAGGTCCCCATGATTCCGAATCACGCTTGATTGAATTGCATTAGTATTTGAATACTAATGAAATTAAAATAGTATTTTTGTTGATTTTAGGTTCATGCATGATGTTCAATGCATTTACTCAGAAGACGCGTTTCCGCCCCTTCCACCACGACCCCTGCCACGCCCACTGCTCTCACCGCGGCGCCACTCGCCAGCACCCTGACGAGGAACAAACGACGACGACGACTTTCGTGAATTGCTAACCTTGGTCCACCCTCCCCCCTCAGCAGCAGCGCCTGAAGAAGAAGAAGAAGAAGAAGAAGAAGCGCCAGCAGAAGCACCAGCGCCCTCCTCAGAACGCTTGAACCTGGATGCACCAGAGGTAGCACCCGATGCTCTGCTCTCCCAACGCGTCTCGCAAATGAGCTTGCCGCCCTTGACCCCGCTCACATCCACCGCCTGGTACTCGTGCTTTGATGCACTAGCATCGGTGAGCTTGGAAAGCACGAAGTCGATGTATTCCCCTTGCACAAGGTACCGGTACTGCTCCTGCGCCACCTTGATCGCCGAATGGTGAACAAACACGTCGCTGCCCTCCTTGACTCCCTCGCTGTCAGTCAGCGCAGTGATGAACCCAAATCCCGTCTTGTTGTTGAACCACTTCACCCTACCAGTCAACCTGGCGTCGTTGGTCTTGCTGTCGGTTGCACTCATTGTTATTTCCGTTCTGATAGGACATGGTCATGTATCTTTAAATTCATTTAATGCATTTATATTATGCAGGATTATTCAGGGCGAATCCAACACATGGCCGGTGATATCCAACCGAGCGCGCACCCCGTCTTTAAAATAATACAGCCCGTGTTCCCCGCGCCGCAGCTCCACCAGCGCTGCAAAATAACGCAGCCGCTGATTCCGAATTTCGTCGTGCATGGCCGCGTGCAGGTCATAATTCCCCAGTTTGCTCGCACGTCGTGTTTCCAACAACAACATCATGACCGCCTCCAGATTGGACAAGCATTCGTAGATGACCGCCAAGTAATTGGTTTCCAGCGAATCCAGACGCAGGATGGTGCGCTGCGCCGTTTTCATGAAGACGCGATACAGCAACACTGCATGGTCGGCGCATGCCGACGGGTCCACTTTAAACAATTGCAACACGCTTTGGCTCTGCCAGTTCAACTCAAACACGTTGTCCAGCGGGGTGGTGGTGGCGTACAGCATGTCTTCGGCCCGCTCACGCATTGTGTCCAGGGCGTGCTTGAGCGCTTTCATGCGAGGCACCGACACCTGAGCCAGCACGGACACCGCCTCGCCCAGTTCAAATCGCGGTTCCAGCGCATTGCGCGCCATCGCATCATACAGCTTCGCGCTCATGGTCAAAATGCGCGACCGATGCACACCCAAACGATGATACGCCCGGATTAGGAAAATGGAAGCCTGCCGGTATGCGCCAGGATTTTTCAACCATTTCTGATAGTAGTGCTCCAAATTCGAGAGAATGGGTTTGCCTTCAAATGCCGCCTTGTAATCATGCGCGAACTCAATCACGTCGCCAATGCACGCCGCATTGCGCACCGCCTCTCCCACATCCACGCTGGCCACTTTGGTCGCCGCATTGTATTCATACGGCACAAACGTGTCGTAGTGCCTCAAATAAAAGAAGGCCACGTCGGTCCGCAAATACGACGCCGACAGCGCCGAAAACAGCGTGTTGTGCACCTGGAACGACACCACGGTGGTGTCATACGCGTAAAAACGTGCAGCCGAGGTGCGCCCGAGCACCGCCTTTTGCCGCAGGCTTTGGGCAATGTAGTTCCAACTCGCATTCGGATACACGCCCGGCAAATAAGTGGCGCGTTTCCCGCTCCCCGAATCCACCAACACCCCCTGCTGTTTGTTGCTAAACTGCGATTGATTGACATCGTCAATTTCACGCAGCGGCAAATTCATGAAACTGATTTCCAGAGTGGCCGACGCGTCCTGGTCCACATCCGTTTCAAAATTCAGGCGGCGGTCGTCCTTCGTTCGCACGTCTTGCACCAGCTGCTGAATCCTTAACACCATCTCTTCTGGGGACATGGCGTGATACTTGGGGGTCCAATGCCCGAGACAGCCGTGGATTTGATGCGTGTCCGGGTCGTCCAATAGGAACTCATTCTCATTGCGATGCAGTGTCGCAAACACACCAAACCGAGATTTGGATGACAACGACAGCTGACGCTGCGCCGCATTCACCAAATTCGCATCGTTGATGGTGCGAATGCCAAACAGCGCATACACCGCCAGCAACTTCAGTTCATCATGATGGGGCATTTCTTAAAACACAAACACACGGGTTAAACATATAATAACACAATCTTTATTATATTTGCAATGTGTGTTTGCACCACTTACAACCGCGACTCGATGGTCGCATAATCGGGCACATCGCCCGACTTCATCCCTTGCAGTTGGTCCAGAATCGCGGCCCACCCTTCTGCATGACGGTCCGACAATCCCGCGCAAATCTCGCCCGGCGTCATATTGTCCTTAATGTAGTAAATTTCTCTCTCGGTGTAGTTCTGCCAAGGCAGCGCGCCGCCGAGCGCGACATAAATCAGCGAATACATCATGGATATGAGGTCATCTCTGCGCCCCAATGGTTCCCCCGCGTGAGCAAACACACTGGCATACCGCGCGCTTCCAATCAACGGCCCAGGTGCAGGCACGTCCCGCGCCGCCTCCTTGTGGAGAATTGAGGTGGGGGTGATGCGTTTGGCCATTCCGAAATCGATGAGATGCAACAGCGGCACATCGAATTGGGTTGCGGTTCTTCTGGAGGATAGGTCCAGCACAGGGGTGCGCGCAAACAAGAAATTGTCGGGTTTTACATCGCGATGCAGCATGCCGCGGAAATGCACGGAACGCAATCGTTGCAGCATTTGTCGCCCAATGGCAGAAATGAAGGCTTCATGATGCGGCTTCGGTCCATGCGCATCCAGGTCCAGGCGCTCCGAGGTCGCCAACGTTTCCAGCGATGGTCCCAACAAATCGGACACCATGAAGATGCCGTTCATGTCGTCATTGCGCCCGAAATACCGGAGCTTGGGAATGCCTGAGATGCCCTGCATCAGTTGCAGCACCCGGGACTCGTATTGCAGGGTGGGGGCCGGATTGCCCACGATGCGTTCCATTTTAACGGCCACCGATTCGCCCGTGCTGATGCTGTCCGCGTTCCACACCTCGCCAAATGCGCCGGACCCAATGCACTCGCGCAGGACATACTTGTCAAAAATGCGTGTTCCAGGTTCATACATTTTCGGTTTCGACAATGCAATGCGTTATCATGTGTTTACATCATGTGTTTAATATTTTTTGAACATAAATTAATGAGAGAATGTCCCATTAATTTACACCGGGTTCGGCGGACAGTGCGCCGCCGTTCTTGCCCAAATGCACTTCCTTGAGGAAGGCCTTGATAATTTTCTTGTTGGCCCGCTCATCCTTTTCAATATTCTTGTAGAGTTCCTTGCACATCGTCAAATACTCCGTGTTCATTTTCTCGTTATTTTCCCATCCCGGATGCGCTGCCATCCAGTCCTGAATCACGCGGGTCTGGTAGCACGACGTCAGATAAATGAACTTGTTGATGTGTTCGTGCATGTCGTCCTTGACCCATTCGTTGTTCTTCACATACATGGTCTCGCGCTTCAGGTCGGTGCAATGAATGGGGCGCTTGTGCACATCCATGCCCTTCAGGTTGTTCACGATGATGGAGCTGACGCCCTCCACAATGCCGTTGTTCTTCGTGAATTCCAGGTCCTGCAGCGTGATTTTCAAGGTTTTGACAAAATCGCTCAGATTGATGGCATCCTTGCAGTCCTCGTTCAAAAACACGTTCAGGTTGAACTGCGTGTTGTTGGTGATGTTGTTCGTGTTGTTAGTGATGCGATTGCCAATACCACCCGCTCCCGCCAAAGTGAGCGCCAGCGTGCTGTCATTGGCCATTTTGTTCTGGATTGCATCCACCAGTATCTTGTTCTGGTTTATCATGTCCTTGTTCTGAGAGACGACGTCCTTGTTGTGCGCCATCAAATCCTTCACCACTTCAATCAAATCCGAAAATTGCTTGTCAGACGTCGTGGCCGGTTGATGTTGCTGCTGTTGCAGTTGATGTTGCTGCAGTTGCTGCAACTGTTGCAGTTGCTGCGCATGTATCCTTTTGTGGATGCTGAGACCCGACCGAAATTTATACACTTTGCCACACAACTCGCACGGATAGCACGTGTCGCCACTTGGGTTGATTCCAGTGATTTTGTTTTTATGTTTTACAGTGTTGATGTGCCTATCATATTCACTCGCATGAGCACATGAAAAAATGCACGTTGCGCAATGAAACTCCATTGTGCATAATATACAATGCATGACATTATATTTAAATTCAAATATGCTAAACTATAAATTTTCCAAATTTGACAAAAATGTTATCATCATTGTTATCATCTAGACACGCGAATGCATGCAATGATGGGATGCATTGACCCGTTATATCATTTCATTTTTGCAATTCAAAATGATGCATTGGTTCAATTTGCCAAATATGTTATCATTGTATTATCATTGTTATCATTATTCAGTGTCTAACGTCTAACAATACAACTTTATTATTTCCACCAATTCCACGTTTTCATCCCGTTCAATTCGGTCAATGCATTCTTCTATCGTGTCCATCAGTTTATCCAATTTATCATCAATGTCTATTTTGCTTACATTGTGATCTGGATTGAAACGGATAAATATCCATTTTCCACTATGAATCATATAGACATCATCATAACGAATTTCTTCGTCTTTGGCATCATATCCACGATGACCAAATTCATCAGTCTCAATTGCCAAAATTGTATTACCGAGTAATTTTCGATGGTCAATGCGTCGCCTATGAACACAGTCGCATCCACCAGTGTATAATGGTTTATCATGAAGGAAACCTTCAAACGACTCATTGATTGCATTGCGAACCCGTATTTCCTTTGTGTGTGCATAAATGATTTTGCTTCGTTCATCGTTGGGAAATACTCGTTTGAAACAAGTTGCACAATATCCGTCATATGCAATTGAACCGATACGAGAATCTGGCCAATTTATGCAATTTGGGCATCGTGCTCCACCACCGTGTGCTACACATTTATCAGTCTTGTCAGCGGCACTCTTCGTGCAACCTGGTTCAACACAACGAGAACCACCGCCGTGTGCTTTACATTTATCGGTCTTGCCTTGGGCACTCTTCGTGCAACCTGGTTCAACACAACGAGAACCACCGCCGTGTGCTTTACATTTATCAGTCTTGCCTACAGCACCTGACTTACAACCCGGTTCAACGCATCGTGTTCCACCACCATGGGCTGAGCATTTATCGGTCTTGCCTATGGCACCCGACTTACAACCCGGTTCAACGCATCGTGTTCCACCACCATGGGCTATGCATTTATCGGTCTTGCCCGCGGCACCCGACTTACAACCTGGTTCAACACATCGTGTTCCACCACCATGGACTGTGCATTTATCGGTCTTGCCCGCGGCACCCGACTTACAACCTGGTTCAATGCATCGTCTTCCACCACCGTGTGATTTGCATTTATCGGTTTTGCCTCCGACACTCTTCGTACAACCTGGTTCAATGCATCGTGTTCCACCACCGTGTGATTTGCATTTATCGGTTTTGCCTTGAGCACTCTTCGTGCAACCTGGTTCAATACATCGTGGTCCACCACCGTGTGCTGTGCATTTATCGGTTTTGCCTCGGGCACTCTTCATGCAACCTGGTTCAACACATCGTAGTCCACCACCGTGTGCTTTGCATTTCTCGGTTTTGCCTTGGGCACTCTTCGTGCAACCTGGTTCAACGCATCGTGAACCACCACCGTGCGCGATGCATTTATCAGTGTTGCCTTGGGCACTCTTCGTACAACCTGGTTTAACACAACGAGCATGTGTATTGCATTTAATTTCAACACAAGGTTCTTCATGCATTTTGTCGTGTGTTAATAATATATATGCATAATGATTTTAAATCAATTTCAATATTAATGCAATCCAAAATAAACCAACCACCTAACCATATTTATGCGACACCCACTAAAATCGCATTTCTTATTTTGAGAATAAATGATTTGATGTTTTTAGGGGGTGCAACAAAATCCACGTTTTTTTAAACATTTATGAGTGCATGGAATGCTGACACGCAATATGCTAACAAAAAATCCATGAAAAATCCGTTGCCAAATTTGGCGAAAATGTTATCATTTGTTATCATCTAGAGACCCATTATTTCATGCATGTCATCCATCGACCTCATATGTGCTGCGACATTTTGATAGGTTCAAAATCCCTTGTTTTATTTGGCGAAAATGTTATCATTTTGTTATCATTGTTATCGATAACAAAAAAAACAAGGAACCCTCATGTTGGTGCCTTTTTTTAAGTTTTTTTTGGGCCGAAAATTCCCCTTTTTTTGTGCATTTTTTTATGAGACCATTATGCTCTTGTTTTTCTCTTACTTATTACATAAATTAAATTGTTATTTTTTCAATTTACTTTGCACAAAAGTCAAAAAAGTTTCAGGAATCAGACAAGAAAGTATGTCCGAAAATGAACATGGCGAAACCTTTTTGGGAAAAAACGCGCGTTGCTAGGTAATTTGCGGAACTTTTTTGGACCACAATGCACCACACCATATATGCTCACGTAAAAAACATAAAAACAAAAGTACCAAAATCTCCAAGCAAGAAAATGCACAATTTGGCGCCAAAAGGCTGAAAATATTTGTGCGACAGTGCCAAAATCGGGGTTTCTTGTTTTCCAGGAAAAGGTTTTGCCATTTTTCGGGGGTACAACAAAATAATTTCGCCCAAAATCCATGAAATCTGCATGCGACAGTGCCTAAAATGGGGAAACGTGTTTTCCAGGAAAAGGTTTTGCCATTTTTGGGGGGTGCTGCAAAATCTTTCGGCGGGGGTCATTTGTGCGACAGTGCCCAAAACGGGGTTTCTTTTTTTCCGGGAAAAGGTTTTGCCATTTTTTGGGGGTACTGCAAAATATATGCATCCGGACCTCAATCCATTTATGACTGAGAAAATAAAAAATTGAAAGCATTTGAAATGTGCCGTGGTGTATGTTAGTGCTTCTAGTTTCTTAGATATCGCAAATGGCCACCACACACACATACAGAGGATTCAATCTCGGGACTCATGACCATAGGACGACGGTGGATGATTTTATGGAAAGCATCGACCCTACGAAGACCCCGCAAGACGGATGCAAACGGATTGATGCTGCGAGAATTGCGATGGCGCATTCAGCTGCGTGCATCATACTCATGCCACTTCAAAATAAGCAGGATGCATTGAAGAAAATGAAAGAAAGGAACAATCACTATCAGGCATGCGCAGGTGCCATAGTGTTTGCGCCCAATCGCATCCAACGCAAATACATGACCACCTCCAGTCGGCTTCGCAACCTCATGCATGGCGGCATTCTGGGCGTGTTTGCCCGAAAGCTGACACTGGACCCAACACAATCCCGCCAGTGGAATCAACCCAAGGGCGCATTGTGCATCGTTCAGCGCGCCAACAATGCCGAGGGGTGTGCACATGTCAAATGGTCCATCCCCGAGTTTCAGTGCAGGTTCAACATGGGCATCCGGATTTACAACCCCAACCAAAGTCCATTCAGTGGATTGAATGACGATGATGTGCTTGCCCTGTTCAATCGGATGGACACTGTCGAAGGCCGACAAGCGTTTCTGGACGAATGCCGTGCCCTTGCGAATGCGCCGCATCACTCCCGCGTCGTTCGCACCATGGACGACGCCGCCCCCGAAAATGACGCATACCATGTTCGCCGTCCAATCGCCGTTGAGGACATGTGGATTGCGGGCTATGTGAGAGGGTTTACCAAGGTTTGCACGAAGAAAATGGCCGCGGTCAACGATGTGGAGGAACCAACGATGGTTCGTTGCACAAATTTGGTCGACATGTACCGATTCATTGCACGAGTGGAATGGATGTTGAAAGACCCAAATGTGAGAAGCGTGCTCAACCTGAATGCCTTCTACGCGGCACACGTCAAACGACTGCTTTACATGGCCGGAGAGGGAATTGAACATTCGGCATACATATTTGGTAGAATCTATCCCGAAATGAT
>Ga0209191_1001604_pt1 | contig 14888 bp, 20 predicted proteins | sample S_130626_EF_Meta_FD_187320 | JGI IMG/M metagenome (GOLD analysis project Ga0209191, IMG submission 187320) | Freshwater microbial communities from Lake Simoncouche, Canada to study carbon cycling - S_130626_EF_MetaG (SPAdes) (version 2) | ecosystem: Environmental > Aquatic > Freshwater > Lake ... | reverse complement strand
TCAACCTATGCCTCCCCAAAAACCACCGGTACGGTCCCTACAGGCCCTTGTGAGGGCCAGACTAGTCAGGATTGATGGGGATATGACCCGAAAGAAAAAACCTCTCATGGGGGCTACCAAGCCTCGACTCCACTCGCCACTACTCAAGGGCAAATCTCGGGGTATTGAGATCGCTCAGCTGGCAGACTCTATAGAGATGCCGCTTTTACCTTGGCAAAAATTTGTCATAGACGATATGTGTATGGTGGATAAAGATAATATGTTTATCCGGAAAACAAATCTGATTTTAGTAGCCCGGCAACAGGGTAAAACTCACCTTGCCCGGATGATGATGTTAGGGCATATGTTTTTATTCGATAGTCCTAACGTGCTAATGATGAGCTCTAATAGATCGATGGCCTTAGACACCTTTAGGCAGATTTGCTCGGCTATCGAGAGCAACGATTGGATGAGTAAACAGGTTAAACAGATCCGGTATGCCAACGGCACCGAGTCCATAGAATTAAAAAATGGAAATAGGCTCGATGTAGTCGCGGCAACTAGAGACGGAAGCCGCGGCAGGTCGGCCTCATATTTATACGTGGATGAAATCCGTGAAATCTCGGAGGAGGGTTTTCGAGCTGCAACCCCTACGACTAGAGCAAAACCAAATGCTCAGACCCTACTCACGAGTAATGCCGGGGACTCATTTAGTACCGTGCTTAATGATCTACGCGAAAGAGCTATGAGTTTCCCGCCTAAATCATTTGGCTTTTATGAATACTCAGCGCCTCAATTTGCCAAGATAACAGATCGTAATGCGTGGGCCATGGCTAACCCGGCGCTTGGATATACCGTAACCGAGGAGGCCTTAGAGGAGGCCGTAGCTACTCAGCCGATCGAAACCACAAAAACCGAGTTACTTTGTCAATGGATAAGTAGTACCTCGTCACCGTGGCCTCATATGGCGGTCGAGGATGCAGCTGATAAAGACCTAAAATTGTCGGTTGGCCCTCTTACAATATTTGCGTTTGACGTCAGCCCTAGCCGTAGAGACGGCTCGCTCTGCATGGGCCAAGTCCTCGAGGATGGCCGTATAGGCGTAGCGGTCCTTGAGATCTTTCACTCGGACGTATCCATCGATGAGTTATTTGTGGCCAACGCGATCGCCAAATGGGCCAAAATTTATTATCCGCGGCAAGTGGCTTACGACAAATATACGACCGCCTCGATCGCTAAACGCCTTGAGTCCAACGGCATACAGATCACCGACATATCGGGCCAAAAGGGGTATCAGGCCTCAGGGGATCTCTATGAGGCGCTGGCCAATAAAAGACTCGTGCACTCGGGGCAAGACGAGCTCGTTAGCCATATGTCAAATTGTGCAGCGAAAGAGTCGGACGCCAGCTGGAGATTGATCCGTAGAAAATCTGCCGGGCCGATAGATATAGCAATCAACCTTAGTTTTATTGTCCATATCCTTACTCAGCCAATGGGTGAGGCTAAAGTTTACGTATAGAGACACGCCGCCTATTACCTGATTTTATCCTTGACAATTTGAGAAAATCCCTCTCATGGGAATACTCCAAACTCTAGGGTTTAAGTCAGCTGAGAAGCCGACTATCGAGGCTCAATATGCACCCGCCGTAATGAGCACACAATACGGCTACGGCTCTTTCAACACCGGCTCTACTTATGGATATAACACGAGCGGTATAGATCGTAATTTTGCTTTACAGGTCGCAAGCGTTAGCCGCTGCCGTAATTTAATTGCCGGAGTAATTTCCGGGATCGATCTCGCCTTGTATAAAAAATCAACAGGAGAAAAATTAGGATCTCCAATTTGGTTAGAGCAACCGGATCTACGCCAACCTCGCAGCGTTACTATCGCTGCAACAGTAGATAGCCTAATATTTTATGGATGTGCTTATTGGCGCGTAACCTCTTTGTATGCAGATGATGGACGTCCCTCAGGTTTTGAGTGGGTAGCAAATAATCGCGTTACTTACACTACAAATAAATTTGGTACAGAGATCGAAGATTATTTTGTCGATGGTATTAAGGTACCAATGGGCGGTATTGGATCTCTTGTAACTTTCCAAGGTTTAACTCCAGGCGTATTAGATACCGCAGGAGTAACTATTAAAGCTGCATTTGATATACAAAGAGCGAGCGCGGTAAGTGCAGCTACGCCAATGGCCACTACAGTATTAAAAAATAACGGTGCTGATCTACCTGAGTCCCAAGTGCAAGGCTTACTAGCTGCATGGAAATCTAGTAGAGCATCACGATCAACGGCGTATTTAACTAGCACTCTTAGCGTAGAAAATGTTGGATTTAGTCCTAAAGATATGATGTACAACGAGGCTTCTCAGTATTTAGCAACTGAAATTGCCCGCGCTATGAACGTACCCGCCTATTATATTTCTGCCGATATGAATAACAGCATGACATACCAAAATATTTTAGACGGCCGTAAGGAATTTATGGCGTACTCACTACAGCCATATATTTGTGCAATCGAGGATCGTCTTTCAATGAACGACATAACTAACTCACAAAATCAGGTACGTTTTGCGGTCGATGACTCGTTTTTACGTGCAGATGCAAGAGAGCGTTTAGATATTATCGAAAAGATGCTAAACCTAGATTTAATTGACGTAAACCAAGCTAGACAAATGGAGCAACTAACACCGCTAGGAGATGCAAGTGCTATTAACGTTTAGTCAGGAAATACAGGCGGCAGATGTTGAGCGCCGGATCGTCTCGGGGCTTATCGCTCCATACGGCGAGATCGGACATACCTCAGCTGGCCCTATTGTTTTTGAGCGAGGATCTATCGCTATTCCGGATCCAACAAAAATAAAATTATTAGCGCAGCATCAACAGGATAAACCTGTTGGCCGCATGATAAATGCTAGCGACTCAACCGAAGGCGTTTACGCCTCTTTCCGTTTATCGAGTAGCACTCGAGGACAAGATGCTCTCGTATTGGCTCAGGAAAACCTAGTAAGCGGCTTATCCGTAGGGGTCGATGTTACGGCCTCTAAGCCAATGGGTGAATACCTGCTCGTCACGGCTGCCGTCCTCAAAGAGGTATCGCTTGTCGAAAGCGCGGCCTTTAGTAGCGCAGCGGTTGAGGAGATTATGGCGGCGAGAGCTGCTATTGAAGCTGCAACTAGCACAAAAGAGAAAACTACAACTATTTCTACGACTATCGTAGAGATCGAAACAGAAACCGAAAGCGAGGAAGCTGTGACTACAGCCCCAGAAAATACACCGGAGGAAACTCCGGTAGATACACCGGTCGAGGCTGAAAAAGTCGAAGCCGCTCGTAAGATCATCCGTCCATCCGTATTAGACTCTCAGCGAGTCCGTACACCTATTGTCTCAATGGGTGCTTATACAGAGCACAAAATTAAGGCTGCACTCGGCAACGAGGACTCAAAGCTATACGTAACAGCTGCCGATGATAGTTTTACAACAAATCCGGGTTTCAATCCAACCCAGTATCTATCAGAATTCCCAACCAATACTCGTTTTGGAACGCCGGCGATTGATGCGTGCAGCCGAGGGGTGCTCCCACAAAACGGCATGACAATAAATGTCCCCTCACTCGTGACCTCAGCCGGAGGCGGTACAGGCGTAGCGCCTGTAGTAACCGTTGAGCTCGAAGCCGGAGCGGTACAAAATACCGGAATGGAAACGGCTTACCTAACAGGTACCGTATCCAAGTACGCCGGTATGAATACGATCAGTATCGAGCTTTTAGAGCGCGGATACGGTGATGGTAATTTCTTTAGCGAGCTAACTAATCAACTACAAAACGCTTACCTTAAGACAATCGATACAACAGTATTAAATGCTCTTATTGCAGCTGGTCAATACAGCTCAGGATGCGATGCAGACTCAGGCGGCATTATTGAGTTTGCTAGCGATGCAGCTCGTAAGGTCTATGAAGCTACAGGTTATTTTGCTAATAACTATGTTGCCAATGGATCACAATGGCAGCTACTCATGGGCGCTACAGATACAACCGGCCGTCCAATTTACTCAGCTTCTCAGCCAATGAACGCAGGAGGTCTAACACAACCCGGATCAATCCGCGGTAACGTGCTAGGTCTTGATCTGTATGTTGATAAAAACTTTACAGCTACTACAACTATCGATGACTCAGCTGTCATCCTTGCACCTGAGGCATTTACCGTATATTCGAGCCCTACCGCGTACATGAGCGTAAATGTCGTCTCAAATTTACAGGTACAGGTCGCTATCTATGGCTACATGGCAACAATCGCCAAAATGCCTAAGGGTATCGTTAAGTTTAACCTCAACTAATAACAACTAATAGTCGGTAGCCCTCTTAGCCCTTTGAGGGCTACCGGCCCTAGTAAGTAAAGGAGTAAATAAGTGCCAGCGACATACGTAACCGAAGCCGAGCTACGAAGCAATTTAGGAATTGAAAACCTTTATTCATCGGATATTGTGGAAACGTGCTGTCAGGCTGCCCAAGATTTACTCAACCAATTTTTATGGTTTGACTCTGCTCCAGTAGTGGGCACAACTCTACAAAACAATGTCGCTACCGTAATGGTTGCTAACCCTGCAATCTTTAGCACCGGGGACTCTGTAACCTTGAGTGGATGCGGCTCAACCTTTAACGGCACCTACACGATAACAGGGACGATCCCTTGGACGGCCGGCACTACCTCCCAGTTTCCATCCATAGCATTTAATACATACGCCTTTAACTGGCCTAAGGGATACAGCTTTATCCAATTTGCTAAGACAGCCGCTAACGCTAATTTTACTCGCGTACTCCCTTATGGATCAGCTGTAGGGGCAGACACAAAAACTAACTCTTATGCAACTACTCCAGCTGTACGCGAGGCAGCGATGATCTTGGCCGTAGATATTTTTCAAGCTCGCCAAGTCTCACAGACAGGCGGCGTATCGGTAGATGGATTTAGCCCAAGCCCATACAGAATGGGTAACAGCATGATCGGCAAAATTCGCGGGCTCATAGCCGGATATACCAACCCTAATGCGATGGTCGGATAATGCCTACAGCCATCACCACGCTAAGAGCCTCACTAGCTGCCGCTCTCGATAACCCTAACGTTTGGAATACCTTTAGTTACCCGCCGGCCACAATCATAGCTAACAGCGTTATCGTGGCTCCGGCAGACGATTACATCACTCCGAGCAATAACACATATGCGGCAATCTCGCCTATGGCTAACCTTAAAATTATTATGACCGTACCGATGTTTGACAATGAGGGAAACCTTAACGGTATCGAGACTATGGCCGTAGCTGTATTTAATAAGCTCGCGGCCTCAAGTATAAAAATGAATGTTGGCGCTATGAGTGCTCCATCTGTACTAGAGGTACAGAGTGGATCGCTTTTAACCGCTGATTTTAATATCTCAACCCTAACGAGCTGGAGCTAACTATGTCTGACCTAACACCTGAGGATTTGGCTTTTCTGAAAAAGATAGGTCAAGTCGAAACACCAACACCAAAACCAACAGCCAAGAAAGACGAGGAATAAATCGTGGCAATTTTTTTAAATAATAAGGTCGGCTTTAAGGTCGGCGCTACACCTGTAGATTTTACAGATCACGTTACAAATTTTACTTTGACTCAACAGGCCGACCAGCTCGAGGTTACAGCGATGGGCGACACAGCTCACAAATTCGTAACTGGGCTATCAGCTGACACGATCACCGTAACACTACTTAACGACACAGCCGCAGGATCTATCTTGGCAACGCTACAAGCTGCATACGGTACAACCGTGGCATTTAAGGCAATCCAAGATTACACAGCTGCCATCTCAGCTACTAACGTTTTGTACAGCGGTACAATCTTGATCGATAACCTAACTCCAATTAACGGCGCCGTAGCTGATGAAGCGATGATGGATCTTACATTTACCTGTAACTCCAAAACCGCTATCGCAACTAGCGGTACTTGGTAAATCCAACTAACTAACTAAGGGGCAAAAAATGGCTAAATTAAAGATCGTACGTAATGATGGATCCGAGCTTGTAGGAGAGATCACGCCTAGCGTGGAGTATGCCTTTGAGCAATATTACAAGATCGGTTTTCATCGTGCTTTCCGCGAGGAGGAAAAGCAATCGATGGTCTATTACTTGGCTTGGGAAATTACAAAACGTGCGGGTGAAGCACCTAAACCATTTGGCGAGACTTTTATAGATACGTTGAAAAGCGTAACCGTTGAGGACTCCGACCCTTTAGCTTAAAGCGGGATCTCCCTTTCACTTACCTAATTGCTCGCTTGAGCATAAGGCTAGGGATCTCGCCGCAAGCGCTTTTGGATCTTGATAAGAATATGCTTGATGCGTTATTGCTAGGGCTAAAGGATGAGGCTAAGGAGATACAAGATGGCAACAGAATTAACCGGCGCCGTTGAGCTCCGCCTTGCCTTACGCAAATTTGCTCCGGATTTGTCCAAGGAAACTCAAAAGCAAATGGCAAAAATACTTAAAACCGTTACAACGGTAGCAAAAGGTTTTTTACCCTCAGATGGAAAAGTATTAAGCGGCTGGTCTAAACCTGTATCCTCTGAAAATTTAGAGTATAGGCCTTTTCCGCGTTATAGCTCATTTGAGGCTAAACGAGGTATTGGCTATAAAACCTCACCATCTCGGCCCAATAAAAACGGTTTTGTAGCTTTAGCAAGGATCGTTAATTCGTCCGCCGCCGGTGCAATTTATGAAACAGCGGGCCGTAAAAATCCAGATGGGCAACCGGTATTTCAACGTAGCAAATTTACCCCGGTTAATTATCGCGAGGATCGTAGAGGGTATAACAAATCCCTTAACCCTAACGCTGGTCGGCAATTTTTAGACAATCTAAACTCAGCCGGCGAGTTAGTGAGTGCTCGTCCTACAGGGATGGTAGGCCGGCCTAGTCGTAAACAGACAGGCCGCGTAATCTTTAGAGCATGGGCACAAGATAACGGCAGGGCTAACGCTGCACTAATTCTAGCTATTGAAAAGGCCGCTTTAAGATTTGATAACGCTGTTAAGGGAGCCGCATAATGGCTACAGATATTGCGATAAATATACTTAGTCAATTTGTCGGCAAGCAAGCCTTTAAGCAAGCGGATACCGCTACCGATAAATTGACAAAAAATGTTAAAAATCTAGGTAGGACTTTAGGCGTAACGTTAAGCGTTGGAGCCGTACTTGCTTTTGGTAAGGCCGCCGTTAGGGCCGCAGCTGAGGATGAAAAGGCACAAAAGCAACTAGCTCTAGCTCTTAAAAACGTGGGTCTTGGTAGAGACGTGGCGGCCTCTGAGGCCTACCTACAAAAACTATCTACTGAATTTGGGATCGTGGACGACCAGTTAAGGCCGGCCTATCAGACTTTAGCGGTTGCTACAGGGGATACAGCTCAATCTCAAAAACTTTTAATGCTAGCGCTAGATATATCAGCCTCAACCGGAAAAGACTTATCTAGCGTTATCGGAGCACTTTCTAAGGCATACCTTGGTAATAATACAGCTCTTAGTAAATTAGGCGTAGGCATATCAAAAGCTGATCTTAAAACTGGAAAATTTGACGATATCGTCAATCAACTAGCCAAAACCTTTAAGGGTGCTGCCTCTGCATCGGCCGATACCTTTTCCGGAAAGATGGCCAAGTTAGGCGTATCTATAGATAACGCTAAAGAGATCCTAGGTAAAGGCTTGATTGACAGTTTTATGATCTTAACCGACTCAGCCAATATTACAGAATTACAGACTAAGATCGAGGAATTTGCTACCTCGGCCAGCGAAAATTTTAAGAAACTTGCAGGTTTTCTAAAAGAAAACGAGACACTAATAAAAAGCATCTTAGCGATATTAGCGGCTACTTATGTCTCTACAAAAATTCTAACTGGAGTAGCTGCAACGATAGCGGCTATTAAGTTACTTAACGAGACCTATAAAATTTTACGCGCTACGGCCCTTGCTACCGCTATCGCTGAGATGTTTGCCCTTAATCCTTATGGCGCTGCCTTTATGGTTGCGGGTATGGTGGCACTTATCGGTATTACAATTAAGGGCGTTGATGCACTTACCGATGCTTGGAATAATGCCGACAAAGCAAAAAATAAGGCTTACGATGCGGATGCTACTGGCCTCAACCATTTACGAGAGCTTGAGTCTCGATATAATAAAGCTGACCTCAAAGAAAATAAAAAAATTACAGCTGAGGAATTAAAAATCCTCGCTGCCAAGAAGTTACAGCTCGCTATTGACAAGGCTAAATTAGCACTTGGTAAAGGCTCAGATGTCTTTGACATGGAAAAGATCCAACTTGCCGCCGCTACCCTAAACACAGCTCGCCAATTAGCCGATGTAACAGATAAAACCCAGCTCTTACAAATTACTAACGATCTTGCTCGCTTGCAGGTCAAAAAGGATATGAATGATTTAGAGGATGCTTTAGCCTCTAAGGATATTAAAGCTATTGAGGCTGGCACCGCCAAGCTAAATAAGGATTTGCTCATTCTTAGCGCTTTGACTAATCAAAAACTTAAACTCGTAGAGATTGAGTCTATTCTTAAGGATATTGTCCCTAAGGATTTGATTAACATATCCAATCTTGAAAAGGCTATGGCTCTGTTAAGGACTATCGCCGCCATGGAAAGTGGCAAGATGCCAACTCACGCGGCCCCTATTTTAGGCGATCCAAATGCTAGCCCTAAAGGTTTTCCTACAGGTGCCGCACTAAACGATGCACTTGCTAAAGGCAGCTTTGTACCTATCGTACCGGGTACAGGCGGCGTATATGGCGGTAGCGGTCGAGCCGGTGATTATGCCTCTAGCGGTTTCCCGGGCTCGGCTATGGGCTACTCCGGAGGCGGTAGTAACGTAAATATTACTATCGAGGCGGGTATCGGTGATCCTGAGGCTATTGCTCGAGCTGTAGCCGATGCTCTTAACCAATCTACCTATCGCGGTACCTCTACTAATCGAGACTCTGGAGTTTACGTGCAGCTATGACATGGCTACCGGAGTGGAGAATTACAATCGGTACGACCGTTTACGACACCGTACTGAGCGTAACAATGGCAACAGGTCGAGATGATATTGATCTCCAATGCAACGCCGGCTATGCACGTTTAGAAATCGTCAATACTAATAACTCGGCTTTTGATATAGACGTCACCGATGTTTTGACCCTTGAATTGAAAAACAGCGCTGGCACTTATATCCCTGTATTTGGCGGGGCCGTATCGGATTTTGGTATCTCTGTACGATCTCCGGAGGAAACAGGCTTTGTAACAATCGGTAATATATTGGCCGTTGGATCCTTGGCTAAATTAACTAAGGCTCTCTTTCCCGATGCCTTGGCTAAGGACGAGGACGGCAATCAGATATACGACATACTTAACGAGTTACTTATTAACTCTTGGAATGAGGTAGCCCCAGCTTTACAATGGCAAGACTACGATCCGACTACAACGTGGGCTAATGCAGAAAACGTAGGACTTGGCGAGATCGATCAGCCTGGCCTATACGAGATGATTTCACGAGCTGCCGATCCATACAGTAGCTATAACTTATGCGCTCAAATTGCACAAAGCGGCTTAGGCCAGCTCTACGAGGATAAGGCCGGACGAGTCTGTTATGCCGATGCCGACCACCGTACGACTTACCTATCGGCTAACGGCTATACAACGATCTCAGCCAATTACGCCACTCCCTCAAGTATTAAATCTATTTTACAGATAGGCAAGATCCGTAACTCGCTAGTGTTTAAGTACGGCAATAACTACGCCAATACCGCCTCAGCTGTAGATAATGACTCGGTGGCCACTTACGGCCGCTATCAAAGAGACGTAACCTCTAACCTGCACAATTTGGCCGATGTTAATACGGTAATGGCTCGCGATCTTGGCCTAAGAGCTATCCCACGTGAGCAATTACAAAGCCTCACTTTTAGACTAGATAGCAATAATTTACCCGATGCTGAGCGTAATAAGCTGATAGACGTATTTTTTGGCCAGCCAATGATTATTAACGATCTACCGATCAATATGTTTAACGGCTCATTCAACGGCTTTATAGAGGGTTTTGCTATTAAGGCGACTCCGGCATATGTTGATATGACCCTGACTTTAAGCCCTACAGATTTCTCTCTAGTCGCGCCACAATGGAATACGGTAAGCCCGGCTAACCTGATTTGGACAGGTGTAAACGCTACACTTGAGTGGGAAAACGCATTTGGAGGTTTAACGTAATGGCAACTACTACCCCTAATTTTGGTTGGCCGGTACCTACGAGTACCGACCTAGTTAAAGATGGAGCTACGGCTATTGAGGCACTAGGTGACTCAATCGATGCCTCTTTACTTGATCTTAAAGGCGGTACTACTGGACAGGTATTAAGCAAAAACTCTAATACCGATATGGATTTTATTTGGGTAACGGATGCAGCTGGAGATATTACAGGCGTTACAGCTGGGATAGGAATATCGGGCGGAGGCACCTCAGGTACCGTAACCGTTACTAATTCAATGGCAACAGCTATTGATGCTAAAGGTGATTTAGTATCCGGGACAGGTGCCGATACTTTTGCACGTTTACCGGTGGGTACAAATGGACAAGTGCTAACGGCAGACTCAACAGCTGCAACAGGTTTAGCATGGGCTACGGCAACATCAGGCGGCATGACCTCTTTAGCTAGCGGGACACTTTCCGGTGCCTCTGTTGTCTTATCAAGTATTAGCGGAAGTTATACACATTTACAATTAGCAATTAGCAATTTCCAGCCAGCCACAAATAACGCTACTTTTTTTATCAGAGTAAATGGCGATAGTGGTGCCAATCGTTATTTTGCTGGCACGGTTGGATCCGCAAGTTTTACCTTTAATTCAACCGGTTGGCAAGTAAGCCCGGGACAACAAAACTCAACAAATAACGGCACAATCATTATTGACTTATTTAATTACACAAAAACTACAGGATACAAATTGGGAAATGGTATTGCCTTAACTTTTGACGGTGCTAATGGCGATTCCTATCTCAATTCGACTTTAGCCTATAATCAAGCGGCTGCCATAACTAGCTTAACAATGTTGCCTAGTGGTGGCAATTTTACAGGCGGCACTTACACACTATGGGGAGTCAAATAATGTCAAATCCAATTATTACAATTCATAACACAGAAACCCACGAAATTACCGAAAGAGTTATGACAGATGACGAGGTTTTAACGCTAAACCCTAGTATTTTGACCGATGGAGACTAGCTATAACGGCTATCCGGCATCTAAAGATCAGGCCGAGATAAAAATAAAGTCATACCCTGTAAAGGGTACTGATCGGAAGCTAAAGTGTGCCGAGAGTGTGGGCCCACTCTTGGCCGCTTTTGCCGCTGAGTTTCACGAGCTGATCGAGCCAATAGACGAGGGCACTTTTGACGATTGGGGCTATGCCTACAGGATGGTTAGAGGCAACCCGACTAAACTCTCTTGTCACTCATCCGGCACGGCTATCGATCTTAATGCTACAAAGCATCCTCTCGGCAAAGCTGGCACTTTCCCAGCTGAGAAAATACCTATGATCCGTGCGCTCGCCAAAAAATACGGCCTCAAGTGGGGCGGCGATTTTAAGACACGGCCGGACGATATGCACTTCGAGGTAGAGGTGACACCAACCAAGGCTAAGGCCCTAATCTCTAGTTTAGGTTTAGAGTAAGACAAATCCTAAAGGGCATTTAGGAGCAACAAATGAAAGAGCAAGCAATAGCAATAGGTAAGTCCTATCTAAGATCAGCGATCGCGTGTGCGGCAGCCCTGTATATGAGCGGTATATCTGATCCAAAAGTATTAGCTAATGCGTTTATCGCTGGGCTAATCGGGCCTCTACTTAAGGCCGTCCAACCGTCCGAAGGACAATTTGGCGTAACTAAGTAATGGAAAGAGCCCAGCTCGTAATTGGTATTACCTTGGGGGTAATTACTATTTTGGGGTTATGGGCTGGGCTCATCCGTAAATTAGTTATATTTTATTTATCCGAGCTAAAGCCTGACGGCAACGGCGGCCATAACCTAGCCGGGCGCGTTGAGCGTATAGAGCAGCGGGTAGATCGTATTTATGAGATTTTGCTTGAGGACAGGCTAGCCAAGTAACGACACGCCAAGAGCCTTTAGACTTGGCTTTGTGACAAATAGCCCTCATACTGATACTACAAATGCTGAGAGGGCTACTCGGTTAGTAGCTTAATCGGCCTTAACAAAGGGCGAAAAATGAATAGTTTAGATATCTTGGTAGGCCTAGGAGCTTGTGCCCTAGGGTTTTTATTTATGGTGATCGGATACTCGATCGGATACCGCGAGGGCCATGGCGAGGGTTTTGTACGAGGCCGCGCTATTGCTAAAGCTCTTAAAGAGAGCGAGGCAATCTAATGGGGTTTTTGGATGGGTACGAGGATGTAAACGCGCGGATAAAGCGCTTCCGATCAGAATTTCCCTCAGGTAGATTAGTCGCTTTTATCGAGAGTTTTGATATTGAAAAGGGGACAATCCTAGTAAGAGCTGAGGCTTATCGTGAGTATGAGGATATGGTGCCAAGTGCCGTAGATTATGCTTTTGGTAACGTAAATACTTATCCTCAAAATATGCGTAAATGGATGGTAGAGGACACAATTACGAGTAGCTATGGCCGCGTGATTGGGCTACTAACTCCAAGTCTTGAGCATAACTCGAGGCCTACGGTGCAGGATATGGAAAAGGTCGAAACTCTACCGGCTAGCGCTGACCCTTGGAGCACTAAAGCATCTATCGAGGACATGGCCACTATGGCTACGGCTATCGTAGAGATTGGTACACAGCTGGGAGGCGAGCTAGTCGCTGAGGCCCCACGTTGTCCTCATGGCACAATGATTTGGGCTGAAGGTAAGGCTAAGAGCACCGGCAAGCCTTGGGCAGCGTACAAATGCACCGAGAAGTTACGCGCTAACCAATGCACGCCTTACTGGCACGTGCTCGGTAGCGATGGCAAATGGAAGCCGCAGTTATAGACATGGGAGTGCTAACGTTTATTAAAGACGGTGTATCTACAACGATCCACGATAACGGCGATGTAACTATACTTAAAGCCGTTTTATGCGATGAGTGTAAAAAATGGACTACACCTTTTGGCGGCTTGCCTGTTAGAGATCATACCGGCGAGGTTGTAATGTGGTTGTGTGCAGAATGTCGCAGCTAGCCAAGGTAATACTTGATCGCTCTCAGGAAATTACAGCTCATAAAGTAGGACTAGAGCGCACAATCGTACGTAATGCTAATACAGGCGATGCTAGTAATTTTGGCCAAGTCTATAAAAACTGGCACGAGCTTGTATGGCAAGAGGCCGAGGGCGCCTCAGCTGAGACGGCTGTAGCTAACTATTTTGGCGATTATGCCTTCGTGCCAAAAATACACAATGCCCACGAGGAGGCAGACGTAGGCGAAAATATAGAGGTTAAGTGGACTAAGCACACTAACGGCCATTTAATCTTACAAAACCGTGGCCCGGGCCGTCCTAATGATGTAGCTATATTAGTTACCGGATGGAGCCCGGTATACCTGTTATTAGGATGGATGCCGGTGCATATGGCGAAGGTGCCTAAATATAAGCACCCTTATCAGGATAACTATTGGGTGCCGCGATCTAATCTATTTGAGATGCAATATCTAAAGAGGTCACAATATGGCGTATAAAACTAAGTGCCGGTTATGTGCAAAAGTGACCGAGCATATCGAGCGTGTCGTAACCGATAACTTACCTCCATATGTTAAAGCGCTTCAATGCGTTAAATGCGGTGTTATGGGTATCGTAATGATGGAGGATGTAAATGAAACTAGCTAAGCCGGGCTGTGTTTATTGCGGCAGGGATCACGATGCAAAAACGTGTAATTATCAGCTTGTATTACTTATTGAGTCCTATATTGAAAAGCACGTGGGATTAGATCCAACTGCACTAGCTAACGAAATAACAAAGGCAGGGTATATCCGTGCCCATGTATGAGTATGAGTGCTTATTGTGCAATATCCGTTATGAGCTAGAGCAACCGATCACGTCCAACTCAGCGCCGCTATGTTGCGGTACTCATATGAGGCAGATTTACCATGCTCCCGGTATATCGTTTAAGGGTAAAGGCTGGGGTAAAGATGCGTAATAGTTATGCACAAGAGTTATACACAGGTGTTAAAAACTTGTGGGACACGCTCAAGAGCACGCTCAAGATTGACAGGTATTTGACTAAGCGGCTACGCTCCAGACTCGCAGGCGAGCCGCTACCGCGGATAGCTCGCAGGCGTAGTTTGGTGCTTTTGGCCGGGCTATTGCTATTTAGCAATATGCCTGCATCACAAGCTATAAATACACCAAGAGATAAAGAAAACTATAAGCTCTATGCCCATATAAAACTGACTAACTCTAAAGAGTATCGATGCTTAGAGCTGTTATGGAATAAAGAGAGTAAGTGGGATCCACGCGCTGATAACCCTAAGTCCTCAGCATATGGGATACCTCAGCTACTTAAGATGAAAGAGTTAGATCCGTATAAGCAAATAGATTTAGGACTCAAGTACATAAGCCATAGACATATCACTCCATGCAAGGCGTTGGCATATCACACTAAGACCGGTCATTACTAATGGTGCACGGTACAAGGGATCCAAGGCTTACCCGCAAATACAAGGCACAAAGGCTGGTGGTATTAGCAAGGGATGGCTACACCTGTGTTTATTGTGGGCAGGATGCAAATACAGTAGATCACATAGTAAGCATCAAGGCCGGAGGCGATCCGATCAGCTTGGATAATATGATCGCATGTTGTAAGCGCTGCAACAGTAGCAAGGGCTCACGCTCACAGGGCGTTTTTTTAGCCAAGGCGGCTAC
>Ga0209191_1001597_pt1 | contig 14910 bp, 10 predicted proteins | sample S_130626_EF_Meta_FD_187320 | JGI IMG/M metagenome (GOLD analysis project Ga0209191, IMG submission 187320) | Freshwater microbial communities from Lake Simoncouche, Canada to study carbon cycling - S_130626_EF_MetaG (SPAdes) (version 2) | ecosystem: Environmental > Aquatic > Freshwater > Lake ... | reverse complement strand
ACAAAACTGAAGGTGTTATTCCTTCACGCGAGCTTTCAATTCGCCACGATGTAGATCCAAACTCACTCGTCAAGGTTGGCGAGACTATTGAAGCTCTTGTTCTTCAAAAAGAAGATAAAGAAGGTCGTTTGATTCTTTCTAAGAAGCGCGCACAGTACGAGCGTGCCTGGGGAGACATCGAAGGCAAGAAAGAGCGCGACGAAGTTGTTATCGGAACTGTTATTGAAGTTGTTAAGGGCGGACTTATCGTCGACATCGGACTACGTGGCTTCTTGCCAGCATCTCTCGTTGAAATGCGCCGTGTCCGTGATCTAACTCCTTACATTGGTAAGCAGGTTGAAGCTCGAATCATCGAACTAGATAAGAACCGTAACAACGTTGTTCTCTCACGTCGAGCATTTCTTGAGCAGACACAATCTGAATCACGCACAACATTCCTTAACCAGCTACAAAAGGGTCAGGTTCGCTCAGGTGTTGTTTCATCAATCGTTAACTTTGGTGCATTCGTTGACCTTGGTGGCGTAGATGGGCTTGTTCACGTTTCAGAGCTTTCATGGAAGCACATCGATCACCCAGGTGAAGTTGTTGAAGTTGGCGATGAAGTAACTGTTGAAGTTCTTGAAGTTGATTTCGAGCGTGAGCGCGTGTCACTTTCACTTAAGGCAACACAAGAAGATCCATGGCAGGCATTTGCTCGCACTCACACAATCAATCAGGTTGTTCCAGGTGTGGTTACAAAGCTTGTTCCATTTGGAGCATTCATTCGTGTACATGAAGGCATTGAAGGCCTAGTTCACATTTCAGAGTTGGCAGAACGCCACGTTGAGATTCCTGAGCAGGTTGTTCAAGTTGATGATGAACTATTCGTAAAGATCATCGACATTGACCTAGAGCGCCGTCGTATTTCACTATCTTTGAAGCAAGCCAACGAAGGACATGAGATTGCGATCGAAGCATTTGATCCAACTCAATACGGAATGGCTGCTCGTTACGATGCTGCAGGAAACTTCATCTATCCAGAAGGTTTCGATTCAGATTCACAAGAGTGGAAGCCAGGATATGAAACACAGCGCGAAGAGTGGGAAAAGCAATACGCCCAAGCGCAAGAGCGTTTCATGGCACACAAGAAGCAGAAGGCAGAAGCTAAAGCTGCCGATGCTGCTGCAACTCCAGCGGAAGAAACTCCTGCCGCTGAGTAATAATGATTAAGATAAAAGGACTCGACGTAATTGTCGGGTCCTTTTTCTTTTCTAATCGGGTTATCCTTATTCCATGCGCGTAATTGCTTTAACTGGTGGCATTGGCTGCGGTAAGTCACTTGCAGCGCAGTACTTTGCTGATCTTGGTGCAATCGTTATTGATGCAGACCAGCTAGCTCGCGCAGCTATAGAGCGCGGTTCAGCCGGCTTTGATGAAGTGGTGAGCATCTTTGGAGATTCAATTCTAAAAAATGGGGATATAGATAGACGTGCTTTGGGGGAGTTAATATTTAAAGACCCCTCGCTAAAAGTGAAGTTAGAAAACATCATTCATCCCTGGATACGCCAAGAGTTTGAAGAGGCTGTTGCCTCTCTCAAAGCTGATGAAACTCTTGTCTATGAAATCCCACTTTTATTTGAAACTGGCGGTCAAGATCGATTCGATATTGTTGTTACCGTTGAATCATCAATGGAGAATAGAGTTTCAAGGTTGCGTGCCAGAGGCTTACACATCTCTGAAATAGAAGCGCGCATCGCTGCCCAGGCAACGAGAGAACAACGGGAATCGGTAGCCGATTTCTTGATTGAAAATGATGGCAGTGAAGATGATTTACTGCGTAAAGTTGAAAATATCTGGGATGAACTCGCGAATAAGGATGTAAAAAAGTAGGCTTAGCAAATGCGCCCGGTCTCTGAACTCCAACGACGAGTCGAGCCTTTTCAGGTAATAAGTGATTATGTTCCAGCCGGAGATCAGCCTGAGGCAATCGAAGAGATTGCACGCAGAATCAATGCTGGCGAACAAGATGTAGTTCTACTTGGTGCCACTGGAACTGGAAAATCAGCTACAACTGCCTGGCTCATTGAAAAGCTCCAACGCCCAACTTTAGTCTTAGCTCCTAATAAAACGTTGGCTGCTCAGCTAGCAAATGAATTTCGTGAACTGCTTCCAAATAACGCCGTTGAGTACTTTGTTTCCTATTACGACTACTACCAGCCAGAGGCATATGTTCCACAGACCGATACTTTCATCGAAAAGGATTCAAGTGTTAACGATGAGGTGGAGCGCTTGCGCCACTCAGCCACTAACTCACTTTTAACTCGCCGAGATGTGATTGTGGTTGCAACAGTGTCCTGTATCTATGGATTAGGCACGCCACAGGAGTATGTGGACCGCATGATCAAATTGCGTGTGGGGGATGAGATTGAACGCAATGCTCTTTTGCGCAAATTCGTTGATGTTCAATACAAGCGCAACGATGTTGCTTTCGAGCGAGGCACATTCCGCGTCCGTGGAGACACAATCGAAATCATCCCCATGTATGAAGAATTAGCTATTCGTATTGAGATGTTTGGTGATGAGATTGAAAAGATAACTACCTTGCATCCTCTTACCGGTGAAATCATGCGCGATGAAACTGAGATGTATATCTTCCCTGCAACTCACTATGCCGCAGGGCCAGAAACTATGAAGCGAGCAATTGGTGATATTCAGGATGAACTCCAAGTTCAGCTCAACTTATTTGAAAAGCAAGGCAAGCTCTTAGAGGCACAACGACTTCGAATGAGAACTACTTTTGATATTGAGATGATGGAGCAAATTGGCTTTTGTAGTGGAATTGAAAACTACTCCCGACACTTAGATGATCGCGCGGCTGGGTCTGCTCCCAACTGTTTGTTGGATTATTTCCCAGAGGATTTTCTTGTAGTTATCGATGAAAGCCATGTGACAGTGCCACAGTTGGGTGCAATGTTTGAGGGTGATGCCTCACGCAAGCGCACATTGGTTGAGCATGGCTTTAGATTGCCAAGCGCACTGGATAATCGCCCTTTAAAGTTTCCTGAATTCATCGAACGAACTGGGCAAAAGCTTTATCTTTCTGCAACGCCAGGTAAGTATGAGATGGCTAAGGTAGATGGTGATGTAGTTGAGCAGGTGATTCGACCAACTGGGTTAGTAGATCCACAAATTGTTATTAAACCTATTAAGGGCCAGATTGATGATTTACTGAATGAAATTACGATTCGTGCCGAAAAGAACGAGCGCGTTCTAGTTACGACGTTGACTAAAAAGATGAGTGAAGATTTGACCGATTACCTTCAGGAAAAGGGTGTGCGTGTTCGCTACCTACACTCTGAAGTAGACACCTTGCGTCGCGTTGAACTCTTGCGCGAGTTACGAATTGGTGAGTACGACGTTCTTATCGGTATCAACTTACTGCGTGAAGGTTTGGATCTACCTGAGGTTTCACTTGTAGCAATTCTGGATGCAGACAAAGAGGGCTTCCTTCGCTCTGCAACATCGTTGATTCAAACGATTGGTCGCGCAGCTCGAAATGTTTCGGGTGAAGTGCATATGTATGCCGATAACATCACGGCCTCTATGGAAAAGGCGATTGATGAGACTAACCGTCGTCGTGCCAAGCAAGTTGCATACAATCTAGAGAGAGGCGTGGACCCACAGCCTTTGCGCAAAAAGATCGCAGATATTACTGATCTGATTAACCGTGAATCTGAGGACACTGATGAGCTCATGGCATCAAATAAGCGGGCAAATCAAAAGGGTGCAGCAACGGCCGGTCTCTATGTGAAGTCATTGGCTTCGTTGCCGCGCCAAGATTTAATGGCGTTGATAGGCTCGCTCACTGATCAGATGCGCGCTGCGGCCGGAGACCTTCAATTTGAAGTCGCTGCACGTTTGCGTGATGAGATAAAGATTTTGAAGAAGGAACTACGTTCAATGGAAGAGGCTGGGGTTTAGTGACTATCGACAAACTTGTTGTTCGCGGTGCTCGTGAACACAACCTCAAAAATGTATCCATTGAGCTGCCAAGAAATGCGCTCATTGTTTTTACGGGGCTATCTGGTTCGGGTAAGTCCTCTCTTGCTTTCGACACCATTTTCGCCGAAGGACAGCGTCGATATGTTGAATCGCTGTCTGCATACGCCCGCCAATTCTTAGGACAGATGGATAAGCCTGATGTTGATTTCATCGAGGGATTATCGCCAGCGGTTTCGATTGATCAGAAATCTACGAACCGCAATCCACGTTCAACCGTTGGAACAATTACCGAGGTCTATGACTACTTGCGTCTGCTCTTTGCACGTGCGGGCCGTCCGCATTGCCCAACTTGTGGCAAGGCAGTAACTCGACAATCACCACAACAGATTGTTGATCAGATACTGACAATGCCGGCCACCACAAAGTTTCAAGTTTTGGCCCCGATTGTTCGTGCACGAAAAGGTGAGTTCGTTGAACTATTTGCGGACTTAATTACTCAAGGTTTTTCACGTGCTCGTGTTGATGGCGAGGTCATTCAACTCACCGAAGTTCCAAAGCTAAAGAAACAGGAAAAGCACACGATTGAGGTTGTGGTTGATCGTTTGACTGCAAAAGAGGAGTCAAAGACTCGACTCACAGATTCAATTGAAACTGCTTTGCGCCTTGCATCTGGAATTGTTCTGCTTGATTTTGTGGATGCGAAAGGTGCCGAAAAAGAGCGCACCTACAGCGAACACTTAGCTTGTCATGATTGCAACCTCTCATTTGAGGAGTTGGAGCCACGTTCTTTCTCATTTAACTCACCATTTGGTGCATGCCCTGAATGTTCTGGAATTGGAACCAAGTTAGAAGTTGATAATGATTTGATCATTCCTGATGACTCAATCTCCATTAATGAAGGTGCTATTGCGCCTTGGTCGGGTGGGCAGTCATCGGATTACTTCCTGCGCTTGCTAGAAGCGTTAGCTAAAGATGTTTCCTTCTCTCTAGATACACCGTGGAAGAAGATTTCAGTTAAAGCCCGAGATGCGATTATTAATGGCTATGAGTATGAAATTAAGATGAAGTACAAGGGTCGCTACGGTACTAAGAACTACACAACTGGCTTTGAGGGTGTTGTTCCATTTATTCACCGCCGCCATAGTGAAACTGATAGTGATTACAGCCGCGATAAGTATGAGGCATATATGCGTGAGACGCCTTGTGATGTTTGCAAAGGTGCACGTCTGAAGCCTGAAGTTTTAGCCGTGACTCTTGGCGATAAGAACATTAGCGAGATTACTGAACTTTCCATTATGGATTGTGCGCAGTTCCTTAAGGCAATCAAACTCAATAAGCGCGAAGCCCAAATCGCTGAACGCGTAATGAAGGAAGTGCATGCCCGCCTTGGATTCTTACTCGATGTTGGATTGGATTACCTTTCACTTGCCCGTCCTGCCGGAACGCTATCTGGTGGTGAAGCACAGCGAATTCGTCTTGCAACACAGATTGGTAGCGGGTTAGTAGGTGTGCTCTATGTTTTGGATGAGCCAAGTATTGGGTTGCATCAACGTGATAATCGTCGCTTAATTGATACATTGACTCGACTTCGCAATTTAGGCAACACACTTATTGTTGTTGAGCATGATGAGGAAACGATTAGAACTGCTGACTGGGTTGTAGACATCGGGCCAGGTGCTGGTGAGCATGGTGGCAACGTTGTTGTCTCAGGTAGTTACGAAGATTTGATCGCCTCTAAAGAATCTATTACTGGCGCATATCTTTCTGGCCGTAAATCAATTGCGATTCCTACTAAGCGCCGCAAAGTTGACCCTAAGCGCCAACTGGTTGTGAAGGGCGCGAAGGAAAACAATTTACAGAATATTGATGTTGAAGTACCACTGGGAGTATTTGTCTCGGTTACTGGTGTGAGTGGTTCAGGTAAATCCACTTTAGTGAACGATATTTTGTACACGACACTTGCCAACAAACTCAATGGAGCGCGACTAGTTCCTGGGCGACATCGCACAGTTTCGGGCATTGATTTACTTGACAAGGTTGTTCACGTTGATCAATCACCTATTGGTAGAACACCTCGTTCTAACCCAGCTACTTATACAGGTCTATTCGACAAGGTCCGTGCGCTATTTGCCGAAACTTCGGAGGCCAAGATCCGTGGCTATCAGCAAGGACGTTTCTCCTTTAACGTCAAAGGTGGGCGCTGTGAGAACTGTTCTGGTGATGGAACAATCACCATTGAGATGAACTTCTTGCCTGATGTTTATGTTCCTTGCGAGGTCTGTCATGGTGCTCGATATAACCGTGAAACTTTGGAAGTGCACTACAAGGGTAAAACTATTGCCGATGTTTTGGATATGCCGATAGAACTAGCTGCTGGCTTTTTTGAATCCGTTCCAGCCATTGCCCGCTACTTGAAAACACTCAACGATGTTGGTTTGGGATATGTGCGCTTGGGGCAATCTGCACCAACACTTTCCGGCGGTGAAGCACAGCGTGTAAAGTTAGCTACTGAGTTGCAGCGTCGCTCAACTGGACGAACCATCTATGTTCTAGATGAGCCAACAACCGGTCTGCACTTTGAAGATGTGAGCAAGCTACTTGGAGTTCTCAATCGTTTAGTTGATACAGGTAACACTGTCGTCGTTATCGAACACAATTTAGATGTCATTAAGTCTTCTGACTGGGTCATCGATATGGGACCAGAAGGCGGATTCCGCGGGGGATTAGTTGTTGCTCAAGGAACTCCAGAAGATGTGGCCAAGGTGAAGGCAAGTTACACCGGACAGTTCTTGGGTGAAATTTTGGCTAGTAATCGCAAAGTAGCGACTAAGAAGTAATTGATATGGCAGATCCCCAAAGCTATCGGCCAACAGATATTCCTAAACTCCCTGGGGTCTATCGATTTTATGATGCTACCGACACAGTTATCTATGTAGGCAAAGCAATCAACTTAAAGAATCGATTGAGCAATTACTTCCAGGGCAACTTAGCTGAAAAGACTTATCGCATGGTGCATCAGGCTGTGCGAGTGGACTGGACGATAGTTGATACTGAAGTTGAAGCTCTGCAGTTAGAGTTTTCTTGGATAAAGCAATATGCCCCGCAATACAACGTGCAGTTTAGAGATGACAAGTCTTATCCATATCTAGCAATTACGAACAAGGAAGAGTTCCCACGGGTCTTCATAACTCGTAAATCTAAGCGTCCGGGAATTTCATACTTTGGACCCTTTACTCATACCTGGGCGCTTCGAAGCACTTTTGATGTTGTCTTAAAGACTTTCCCGATTCGCTCCTGCACAACAAGTAACTTTGAACGAGCAAAGCGGACTAAACGTCAATGCTTGCTTGGTGATATTGGCAAGTGTGCTGCCCCTTGTGTTGAGTGGATTAGCAAAGAGGATCACAAAGCACTATCTGATCGCTTGGTGAATTTCATGTCTAATGGAAATACAGACATTGTTCCAACGCTGCGCGCTGAGATGGAACTGGCATCAAGTCGTGAAGAGTTTGAACGGGCCAGCAAGATTCGAGATTCTATTGATGCAATAGAGCGGGCACAGGAGTCGGCAGAAGCAGCTCTTCCTGAGAATCTGACCGCTGACATCGTTGCAATTCACCATGACGGTGCACATGCCGCCGGATCAATCTTCATTGTTCGAGGCGGTGCAATTAAGGGATCTCGTTCATGGATTGTGGATCAAAGTAAATCCCTAGAAGGCGATGATGAGATGGGAGCACTTTTCTACTCCATCTATAGTCAAAGTGCTCCAACTGATATTCCGGCTGAGATTCTTATTAATGAGCTTCCACTAGATGCAACGGCGTTAGAGAGTTGGCTCAGTGGATTACGTGGTGCTCCGGTTTCATTGAAGGTTCCTCAGCGTGGTGAGAAAGTTGAGATTCTGGCAACGGTCAAGCGCAATGCCCAGTATTCACTTATTCAGTTCTTAAGTAAGCGTGCCAATGATGCTGCAGTAAGTGGCAAGGCGTTATTAGAAATAGAAGAAGCATTAGATCTAAGCCGCACGCCACTTCGCATTGAGTGCTTCGATATCTCAAATATTTCTGGCACATCTGTTGTCGCATCTATGGTGGTCTTTGAAGATGGGTTAGCGAAGAAGAGTGAATATCGCCGCTTCATCATCAACACTGAAGAAGGCTTTGATGACACTCGAGCAATGCATCAGGTAATTACTCGCAGGCTCAAGAGATTGCTCGATGATAGATCTGTTGATGAAGCAGAGGTCGCAGAGCTTGGTGGAAAGTTAAGTAAGTTCTCATATCCACCACAACTCATTGTTGTTGATGGTGGTCAGCCCCAAGTAAATGCCGCAGCCCGCGCATTAGCTGAATTAGGAATTACAGATATCGCACTGTGTGGCTTGGCTAAGAGATTAGAAGAAGTGTGGGTTCCAGGTTCATCTGACCCACTCATCCTTCCTCGCTCCAGTGAAGGTCTCTATCTCTTACAACGCATTCGCGATGAGGCACATAGATTTGCCATAACCTTCCACCGCTCTAGACGTTCAAAGGTAATGCTGGAATCAATTCTTGATGAGATACCTCAGTTGGGACAGGCGCGCAGAAAGGCATTACTTGAACGATTTGGGTCAGTAGCTGCTATTCGCAAGGCAACCGTGGAAGATATCGCTGCAACGCCGGGTATAGGAAGCAAGATTGCTGCAGTTATCAGCGAGCAGCTTGCGGCTATGAGTTCTCAGCAGGTAAATACAACAACAGGTGAGATAGTGGAGAGCAAGTAGTGAGTTCAGATTTCTTTGATTCTACAACCGAGCAACAAATAGAGTCCTTTACTAAGACGGCACGAGAGATGCTCGCGGGCTATGGTCTAAGTGAGGTTGAGGTTAAGTGCATTAACTATGAATTCAATGCCACTTTTTCAGTGGTTACCGGCGCGGGAGATAAATACGCTTTACGCATCAATGTGAATTCGACTCGAACGCTGGAGAACATGCATGGTGAAATTGAGTTTGTTAACTTCATAGCAAGGGTCCCAGGGCTGAAAGTTCCAAGGCCTGTTGCCAATAGTAGAGACAGCTATATCTCTTCAATTCTTCACGCAGAATCAGGAAAAGAAGTTTCTGGCATTCTCTACACCTGGCTTGAAGGTGAAGAGATTGGTGATGAACCAACACATGCTCAGTTGATTGAAGTTGGCGCGGCTATGGCGAAGATGCATCAAAGCTCCCGTCAATTCAAACCTTCACAGGCGGCGCAGCTACCTACCTTTAGTCATTGGCTGTGGGGAACTGAAGACTTTTTGCTCAGTGATAAGTCTTTACTCACCCCCGAGCAGTTCGCTGCAATCAAGTCAGCCGTTGAGATTATTGAGGCTGACACCCGAGATCTCTTTGCTGCCAATCCCATTCAAGTCATTCACGGCGATTTGCACGGCTGGAATCTGATGTGGCATGAAGGTGAACTCTTCATCTTTGACTTTGATGATTGTGGCTATGGAATTCCTCATCAGGACATAGCGATTACGTTGTATTACTTGGATACCCCTGAACAAGATGCTGCAATTCTTCAAGGCTATAGGTCGATCTGCGAACTTCCTACATATACAAAGGCGCAGATGAGCTCATTGCTGCTGCAGCGTCGATTAGTCCTGCTCAACTATTTGTATGAAACCAAGAATCCTGAACATAAAGCTATGTTGCCTGCCTATTTGGCCAAGAGCATGGAGCGTGTTGGCGGGTTCTTGACAGATGTAAGAGGATGAAGCCATGACGAGCAATGAGACCTTGGTCCTAACCGGAATGTCAGGTGCTGGGCGATCAACAGTGGCTCATGCCTTGGAAGATCTTGGTTGGTATGTCGTTGATAACTTACCTCCCGCCTTACTACCTGCTTTAGTAGGCAAAGGCACAGGTTCTCAAGGCAAAGAGTATGCAGTTGTAGTTGATGTTCGTGGTGGACATTTCTTTGATGAACTAATTGCAGCTCTAGCAGAGTTGAAGAAGAATGGTTCTACTTACCGTTTAGTTTTCCTAGATGCCACAGATCAAGCTTTAGTGCAGCGCTTTGAATCAACCCGCAGACCACATCCTCTGCAAGGCGGAGATCGCATCGTCGATGGAATTGCTCGTGAGAGAGCCGCGCTCGAAGAAGTACGAGCTGAGTGCGATATAGCCATTGATACAACGAATTTAAATGTGCACCAGTTGGAGAAGAGAATTGGTGAAATCTTTGGCGGGGGAAAGATTCAGGGAATCCGTATTAACGTCCTATCATTTGGTTATAAGTATGGAATTCCAGTTGATTCAGATTTAGTCTTAGATTGTCGCTTTATCCCAAATCCACATTGGATTCCAGAACTTCGTCCTCTCACCGGACTGACAACTGCGGTGAGTGAAAAGGTTTTGGGTAGCGAGGGTGTGAGTGAGTTTGTGAAGGATTATGTTGCACTTATTAACTCGATGATTCCTGGGTATATGCATGAGGGTAAAAAGTACGTAACGATTTCAGTGGGTTGCACAGGTGGAAAGCATCGCAGCGTTGCCGTAGCCGAAGAGATTGCCCGTCACCTTAGTTCTAATGATCGCTCTGCCTATGCAACGCATCGAGATGTTGGGCGAGAGTAGATAGTGCTAAAAGTAGTTGCACTTGGGGGAGGACATGGTCTTGCCGCAACTTTGTCGGCGCTGCGTCAACTTACTAATGAGATTACAGCTGTCGTAACTGTTGCAGATAACGGTGGTTCAAGTGGACGTTTGCGCGAAGAGTTTCCAATTTTGCCTCCTGGTGATTTGCGTATGGCGTTAGCTGCATTATGTGCTGATGATGAGTGGGGCCGCACGTGGGCTAACATCATGCAACACCGCTTTGAAAGTGATGGACCGCTTAATGGCCATGCAATGGGCAATCTCTTACTTGCATCACTATGGAATGAAAACGAAGATCCTGTCATTGGTTTAGATCGCGTTGGTCAGTTGTTAAAAGTTATTGGGCGAGTGCTACCTATGGCTGAAACTGCCTTAGATATTGAAGGAACTTTTAATACTTCAACTGGTCGAATTGTTGTTAGAGGACAAAAGGAAGTTGCTACAGCAAAGGGCCGTATTGAATCCCTTCGCGTGATCCCTGAAAATCCGCAGGCCCGTTTAGAAGCACTCACTGCAATTCGAGTAGCCGACTGGATCACCATGGGACCAGGCTCTTGGTTTTCATCGGTCATGCCACATCTGATGGTTCCAATGCAACAGGATGCACTCCTTCGCACAAAAGCTAAAAAGATTTTGATTCTTAACCTCGATGCCACAAGTGCAACCAGTGGCGAAGAGTTCGCCGGATCCACGCCTGAGGAACACCTTGAGTTTTTCCATTCATATGCCCCGCAATTAAAGATTGATTACTGTCTCGTTGATTCATCTGTTGTCCGAAATTCTGCTGCCCTTGATGAAGCTGCAGCAAAAATGGGCGGAAGAGTGATTGCAGCCGATATTCGCAAGGCACCAGGCAGTGTTCATCACGATGTCACAAAATTAACTCTCCATTTGGGCCACATCATGGGTCCAAAACTGGTTGGATAACCCCATGGCAATGACGGCATCAGTCAAGGACGAACTCAGTCGCATTTCAGTGACTAAGCCATGCTGTCGCAAAGCCGAGGTTTCCTCCCTGCTCCGCTTTGCGGGGGGACTACATATTGCTGCAGGTAAGATATTGATTGAAGTCGAATTGGATACTTCTCAAAGTGCTCGCAGACTTCGTAAAGACATCGCAGATATTTACGGCCATGGCTCTGATTTGGCAGTGCTCTCATCAAGTGGGCTTCGCAAAGGTTCACGCTATGTTGTTCGAGTCATCGAAGCTGGAGATGCCCTTGCACGTCAAACAGGTTTAGTAGATGCAAATGGTCGCCCCGTAAGAGGATTACCTCCACAAGTAGTTTCTGCTGCAATTTGTGATTCAGAGGCAGCATGGCGCGGTGCTTTTATTGCACATGGTTCATTAACTGAACCTGGTCGCTCTTCTTCACTTGAAATTACATGCCCTGGCCCTGAAGCTGCGTTGGCATTAGTAGGTGCCGCGCGTCGTATGGGAATTGTTGCAAAGGCTAGAGAAGTACGCGGTGTTGACCGTGTTGTTATTCGCGATGGTGATGCAATCGGAGTTCTACTCACTCGCCTTGGCGCTCATGAATCTGTGCTTGCTTGGGAAGAGCGTCGTATGCGCCGTGAAGTTCGCGCAACTGCCAATCGTTTAGCTAATTTTGATGATGCAAATCTACGTCGCTCCGCTCGAGCAGCAGTTGCTGCAGCAGCGCGCGTGCAGAGAGCAATGGAGATTCTTGGTCCAACCATTCCAGATCATTTGAAAGAAGCGGGTGAGCTTCGTATTAATCACGGCCAAGCATCGTTAGAAGAGTTGGGCTCACTTGCCACACCTCCGATGACTAAAGATGCCATTGCCGGTCGTATTCGCCGCTTATTGGCAATGGCTGATAAACGAGCGGGGGAGCTCGGCATTCCTGATACTGAGAGCGGACTTTCCCCTGATTTGTTGAATTAAGGCCTTTGTTACTGAAGAGTTCACGCAATAGTCACTGATAGTATTAGCACCAAGACCCCAACGTTGTGGCAGATTAAATGCATATTTCAACGTTTGGGCTTTTTCATTTAAAGCCCCATGAGTAGCAAGGAAACAGACTGTGATTAATGTCGGAATTAATGGTTTTGGACGCATCGGACGCAACTTCTTTCGCGCATCTCTAACTAACCCAGATATCAATATCGTTGGAATCAACGACCTCACACCAAATGAGACTTTGGCACATTTGCTCAAGTACGACTCAATTTTGGGTCGTTTAGGTCTTGAAGTTACATTCACGGATGATTCAATCACTGTTGATGGAAAGACAATCAAGGTTTTCTCAGAGCGCGATCCAGCTAATCTGCCTTGGGCTTCAGTTAAGGCCGATGTTGTTGTTGAATCAACAGGCATTTTCACAAAGGCTGCCGATGCTCAAAAGCACATCAGCGCTGGTGCTAAGAAGGTCATCATCTCCGCTCCAGCAACCGATGAAGACATCACCATTGTCATGGGTGTTAATCATGAAAAGTATGATGGTTCAAAGCACAACATTATTTCTAACGCTTCTTGCACAACTAACTGCCTGGCTCCAATGGCCAAGGTTCTCAACGATAACTGGGGCATTGTTAAGGGCTTGATGACAACTATCCATGCCTATACAAATGACCAGGTAATCCTAGATTTCCCCCACAAGGATCTACGTCGCTCTCGCGCAGCAGCAACTAACATGATTCCAACATCAACAGGTGCTGCAAAGGCGATCTCTTTGGTTCTACCAGAGCTCAAGGGCAAGCTAGATGGTTATGCAATGCGCGTGCCAGTACCAACTGGTTCTGCAACAGATTTAACTGTTGAACTTGCAAAGGAAGCAACAGCTGCAGAGATTAATGCGGCGATGAAGGCTGCTTCACAAGGTGCACTCAAGGGATACCTTTCATATACAGAAGATCCAATCGTTTCTTCAGATATCGTGACTGATCCATCATCTTGTATCTTCGATTCAGGTTTAACAAAGGTAATTGGTAATCAGGTCAAGATTGTTGGTTGGTATGACAATGAGTGGGGTTATTCAAACCGTCTTGTGGACTTGATTTCATACGTTGGCAAAACTCTTTAATGTCAGATCTTGCACACTTTGATGTAGCGGGAAAGCGGGTTTTTCTACGCTGTGATCTTAATGTCCCATTAAAAGATGGTGTCATTAAAGATGATGGGCGTATTAAAGCCTCGCTTCCTACTATTCATGCTCTGCTTGCAAAGGGTGCATCGATTGTTATTGCCGCACACCTGGGTCGGCCAAAGGGTGAAGCAAAACCAGAGCTATCGCTAGCTCCAGTTGCTAAGCGTTTGGGCGAATTATTAGAGCAAGAGATTATTTTTCCTAAGCAAGTAGTTGGAGATGTTGTCACAGCAGCAGCTCAAGGACTTAAGCCTGGTCAAATTCTTCTTCTGGAAAACATTCGCTTTAGTAGCGCAGAGACGAGTAAAGAAGAGTCAGAGCGAGCAGAGTTGGCAGGCCAACTAGCTAAGTTAGCTGATGCATACGTAGGTGATGGTTTTGGCGCAGTTCACCGCAAGCATGCCTCGGTCTTTGATCTTCCAAAGCTTCTTCCTCATGTCGCCGGAACATTGGTTGCAGCTGAAGTTCAAGTATTAAAAAAACTCACACAAAATCCAGAGCGTCCGTATGGAGTAGTTCTTGGTGGAGCAAAGGTTTCAGACAAGCTAGGTGTGATTGAGAATTTATTAGGCAAAGTCGATGTGTTGGCAATTGGCGGGGGAATGGTTTTCACTTTTCTTAAAGCCCAAGGCAAAGAGATAGGCACATCTCTAGTTGAGATTGAAATGCTCGATGTTGTTAAAGGGTTAATCCAAACCGCTAAAAACAATGGTGTGAAACTAGTTCTTCCAACTGACATAGTTGTTGCTCCTACTTTTTCAGCAGATGCCACACCAACGCTAGTTTCTGCTGATGCGATTCCTGCAGATCAAATGGGTCTAGATATTGGTCCTGCTTCTGCTGCAGCCTTTGCAATTGAAATAGAGAAATGCAAGACAGTATTTTGGAACGGCCCAATGGGCGTGTTCGAATTTGCTAACTTTGCCGCTGGCACAAAAACTGTTGCCACGGCGCTAACCAAGGTTTCAGGTATTTCAGTTGTGGGTGGGGGAGACTCGGCTGCTGCTGTGCGTGCTTTGGGTTTTGCGGACTCAGAGTTCGGTTATATTTCAACTGGCGGTGGAGCATCGTTAGAATATTTAGAGGGCAAGGAACTTCCTGGTCTTCAAGCACTTGGCTTATAAGGAGCACTCATGCGTAAACCATTGATGGCTGGAAACTGGAAGATGAACCTCAATCACCTCGAGGCGA
>Ga0209191_1001595_pt1 | contig 14918 bp, 1 predicted proteins | sample S_130626_EF_Meta_FD_187320 | JGI IMG/M metagenome (GOLD analysis project Ga0209191, IMG submission 187320) | Freshwater microbial communities from Lake Simoncouche, Canada to study carbon cycling - S_130626_EF_MetaG (SPAdes) (version 2) | ecosystem: Environmental > Aquatic > Freshwater > Lake ... | reverse complement strand
GGGGCCTTGAGCACCTTGGACTCCTTGTACTCCTTGGGGGCCTTCTACACCTTGGGGGCCTTCTACACCTTGATCTCCCTGCGGTCCTTGTGGACCTCGTGAGCCGGAGACTCCTTGTGGTCCTTGAATACCTTGTAATCCTCGATTTCCCGGAAGACCTTGTAATCCTTGGGGGCCTTGTACTCCTTGAGGTCCTTTAATTTCTCCAGCATCTGTATATCCTACATGTGTTAAAACATCTGTAAATATCCATAAATGTCCAGTGTCGTCTGCAACAAGTCCGTCGCCTAATTGCGGTCTAGGATTAGCGGCTAAAAGTATTGCATCAGATGCTGTAGGTATTGTACCTAAAATTGTTATACCTTTACCCATTGGACCTGTAGGACCAATATCTCCACGTGCTCCTTGCGGACCCATCGGTCCTCGAGGACCAGTGACACCGGTAGGGCCATCTTGTCCATCTGCTCCATTTTGTCCTTGGGGACCTGTTGGGCCACCGGGCAATCCATTTAGTCCATTTGCACCTGGAATTCCTATGGGGCCGCTAGGGCCCTGTGGTCCAAATGCGCCCACTGAATTAACTAAATCTACATAACCAATACGTTTTGGTAGCCCGTTATCAGTCACGATAAAGTAAGTATTATCGGTTGCTGTAGATACTAACGGTAATTGGGTTATTATTGTCATGCTGACGGGTCTCTTTCCAATGGATTTAAGGAATCATCTGTTAATACCAAACCTGGAGCAATTTCTAAGGCTCTGTTTCCTCCGTAATAATATTTGTCTGGTAAAGTTGCGGGTCCTGCTTGCAAGAATCTTGCCGGCATGCTTGTAGAAGTATTTACATAATTCCACACCGCACTGGTAGGGGATTCTTTCTTAACTATTACTACTTTGATATTATTTGCTATTCCTCCAGCAATATTTAATACTAATTCACTAGTTGCTGTGTTTATACTAAACTCTGGCTCAACATAATGAAGTCCTTTATAAACGTAGCCGTTAATTGCAGTTGTTTCTAAAGAACCCGTATAAACCCAAACTTGGTTTGTTGCCGTCACAAGGTAAGCATCTCCTACAATTTTTGTTATAGGCAATAATTCAACTGTTGCAGTTGACATAATTTTCTTATTAGAAGAAATATGATTGTCTTGTAGAATATTAGTGTCCTGCGCATAATAACCAGATTTTCTTAGAGGTCGATTGGCGTAAAATACCAAGAGTTGATCAGCGCCATCGATTCCCGGAGCTAAGGTTATACCATTGGAAATCTTAGTAGAAGCCGTATTAATAACATAAGTGTTAATGCTTCCGGTTGTTAGGAACGACTGCGTCAATACACTTTCAGCGAACGGAATATTTTGTTCGGAACTTTGATCATGTACTACAGTATTAGTATCTAAGAAAAGTTTTGGACTAGTACCTAGCGTACCTCTACGAAGTTGCTTTAATACATTTCCTTCAATTTTAAAGAACTCAATACGCTCGTCATCGATAATAACAACTCCCGGAATCTTCTTGTCTACTATTGGTCTAATCAATGCTAACGCATCTGCAACATGTACTTCAGTATCTTCTAAATACAAAGGCTGGGTTAGATATGTTGAATTTTTTGACGATATACGTTTGAATTGTGTTCTGTTAAAAATATCATTAAAAATCCTATATCCTACCACTTTAGCGTTTAATCCTTGATCGCTAACACTGATGATCTCAACACGATCTTCTTCGGTAATATGGAAATTATCACCAAGTTGTATAGATCGTAGATCGTCTAGCATAATATAATCTAGATTATTACTTAATGGTTTTCCGTTGAGTAATACCCAGATATAATTGTTATTTAGAACGGGTTTTCTTGTTCTAAATCTACCTGCCGGATTTCCTGGATATGTGCTACGCTCAACCAACATACTATCATGATTAGTATACGTTATAACACGCATTTCACTATCATGAACAGTATTAGCTAATGTTAAATTTTTTCCGATAATATCATAGTCATATTCACCAGAAGGTTTCCAAAGTATTGCAATAACATTACCAGGTTTAATTAAAAATTCTTCTCGAATTATTATAGAATTTCTGTACAGGTTTACATAAAAATCATACTTAGATGTTAGTTGACGTCCGTTAATATAGACCCTAACCGCATCAATATCATAGGATTCTCGAGCATTTCGAGCACTAAAATTAACAATATCTCCTACATCTAACGATATTAATGTGCTCTTATTAAAATATAATTCTACTCTAACAGGGTCTATATCAGTGACAACTACATCAGAAGTTGCTGTTGAAAATACACGAGTGCCATTATAACTTGTAAAATCTATAATTTGGCCGACTTGGAATCCATCAACTGAATTTACTTTAATAGCATTAGATCCAACGGGAACCGTAGTAGTCACTACCAGGTCAACGTATAATCCGTTTGCAGGATAAGTTGCCTTTGGATCTATCAGGTACTCAAGAACCGAAGAATCAGCAACATTATAATAAGTCACAGGGGGAGGAGTTAATATAACAAATCCAGATCCTGTATTAAGCTCTACAATAGTTTGTGCAGATTCTGGCTTTATAATTTTAGGAGGATTCTCTAGAACAAATGTTTGTGTAGAAGTGCTACCTATAACAAAAGTCTGGTCATGAATTTCGTTGAATAATTTATATTCATTACCAAAGAACCAAGCAAATATTGTACTGCTCGGACGTGGAGGTATGTTATATACTACTGCGGCTGCTCTATCATTTTCTCTGTTGTTTTGACCGTATTGAATAGGGTCAGCTTGACCTAATTCAAAATATGTATATGTTGCAGTAGACGTTTCATGGAACCCTATTGGTCTCATAGGAATCTTAACACCGTTAACATAGACAATTGCATCTTTAACATCTTTTTTGTAAACTAGACTTTCTACCTGACCTACAGGTTCCTGATGGGTAAAGACTCTATAAGTACTGTCAAGCACTCCCCGGTAAGTACCATACGATTCACCACCGATGCTGACAATTCTATATCCTACATTGCCGCCACGTGATTGAGGAGCTACGATCAAAGTATTATTTCCCCAGTCTATGGTAAACTCAGTTGAGTCAAGATACTGTGTAAAATCAGTTGATGTAGTATAGGTAAAGATTGTATCTCCAAGATATACTGTGATACTTGCAGGATTAGTCGGTTTAATTGGCAATGTTATTACATTTGTTGCGGTATTAGATACCGGAACGTACCTAGAAGCTAGCAATGGAGCATTTCTATTATTATGAGTATATACATTTAATGCAAAACTATCTATAACTTGTCCAGGAATTAATTCTTCAAGAGAGTGTGAAGAATCAATTCTATTAAAACTAGACCCATCAATAGCAACATCTTCTGGATTGATTCCTAATGGATTAAAATTAACACCGTTTTCCCAGGTACCGCCATTAATCTCACTATCTATCAAAGAAGTATCAGCACCAAATGTCCAGAACTCTAAAACATCGCCTGTGTCAACTCCAGAAACAAACGGTTCACTGATAGTTATTTGAGAAAAATCAGTGTCAATTGCTAGAACAGTCACTTCGGTCAATGTATTAATTTTATTAATATTTGATTTAATTCCAACAACATTAACTAATTGTCCTAATTTTATATTATCAACCGACTCTAAAGTTGCTACATTATACATATAGACATATGTTAAAGACTGGTAGTTATTTCCAGAACCTCGTAAATTTATACGACCTCTAGTAGTTGATAGATCATAGGCATTAGTAAGAGTATCATATACTGAGAATGTGTTATCTGTCAATGCTCGAATAAAGTAAGTAGCTCCGTTAGTTAGCCCAGCAATTGGTTGCTGACCTGCTGAAGAATAGACAACAGGATCACCTGTTTGGAAACCATGATTGTATACTGTAATAATTTCTGTTGTTAAATTAACTGCACTTGTAAGAATAACAACAGGGTCTCCAAAACTCGGTGGCGGTATTTCTTCTGCAAGTTTCGAAGAAGTATAGAAACTAGCATTCTCTGACCACTGTGCTATTCCATAGGTAGCTGTTGTTTGATTCCAAATTAATGTGTAATCAAACGGTAGCCCTTGTATGTTAGTACCGGGATAGTCTATTCCTGTCATTAATTGTCCAAGGTCTAGTCCAGGCATTCCAGAAGTTGCTGTGTAGAAATTTAAAATCCTATCAGTGGCATTGAATATCTCAAGACTCTTTCTATAAGTCACTGTCAATATTTTATCTGCGTGTGGAGCATTTAAAAATACAATCTTAGACAACTTTTTAGAGTAGTTGTCTATTTCTTCAGTGTAATATTTTACTATGTAATTAAAAGAGAATACATATTCACCATCAAGAGTAAGCACTATTTCAGATTTAACAGGATTAGCTAACCAAGTTAGAGGAAACTCATTTTGAGATCCATTGCATTTAAAAGTTTCAACAGTTTCTAAATCATGGACTTGACCAACTTTATTAATTCGGTCAAATCGCATACCTATTAGGTTATTTCTTATTGTTTTATTAGACAACTGAGCATAAGCTACCGCCGGTGTTGCTGTTGCAGGTACGTTATTATCATGTATAATAATTTTAGGTGACTTTGTATAATTAGCTCCTGGGTTCGTCACTATAATTTGTCTAATTTTGCCGTTTGAAAGATATGCTTCAGCTGTTGCCCCTGATCCGGAGTCTCCAGGAATTGTTTGTATTTCTACAGTAGGAGTGGCTTGATAATTAGATCCAGGATTTCCAACTCTTATACTTTCAACGCTATATTTGAAATTATTAGTCCAAGCCTTCCATGGGTAAACATTTAATAAATTATTACCTAATTCAATAGATTGATATTGCCCCGTAGTTGTGTTATATACTGAAGGCAGATCAAAATCTGTTGTAAACGTTTGACTAGGATCAATATTTGTGTACTTTGTTGTAAAGTTTCTTATCTGTGTATGATAAGGTTTAACTTCGGAAATAAAATTAGAATAATATGCACTATCTTGTAATTTATAAACAGAAGGCTGATCTAATTGACCTGCATTATTAGTCAAGCTAATAAACGAAGTTTTAAATGCCCAGTCTAACAATTTTTGTTCAGTCATTGCATAACGAACAGCATTGAAGAAGAATAAATTCCAGTTAACTTTAAGGTCTCCAACAAATATATTATTCTTTAGGGCGGCTAAAATATAAGTCAACTCTACACTAGGAGTTTGGTCAAATAATGTTTGATCAAAATTTAAATTTGAGAATGTTAACTCAGTTGAATAATTGTCAGCAGAGCTCCATAGGCTATTTAAAAATTGTATCGTGCCGTTTTGTTTAAAGACCAAGTTGAAGTTAGAATCAAATGTTCCATTAGACAAGTTTGTTTTTTCTAAAACTAAGTAATTACCGTCTCCTCCATTATTAACTTTAATATAATTTCCATATTGAAGATCAGTTAACGTGACTAAATCATAGACCGCAGGAATTATGGAAGTATAATTTTTATATTGATTAAAAGATTCATCTTGCCAATCAACATATTTCCAATACAACGATGTATTATAAGCCTGTGTTCTATTTCTAATCCATTGCTTGGATGCAGAGTTCCAAGAAAATATACTCCATCTTCCATTAATTTCTGAATCAGTTAATACAATAACAGTATAAGGACGTACTATTAGCAACGGAGATATACTATATCCTAGACCCTGTTGTACAATATTAGCTTTAACGACTCTTCCAACCGAATCAATTTCTGTTTTAATGACTGCACCAATGCCCGAATCATTAGATCTTACAACAACGACAGGAGGTATTAGATATCCATAGCCTGGATTTACAATTTCTACTGTTGAAATCCTGCCGTTTTCGACTGTGCAAGAAATACTGGCCTGCACAAGTCGAACAGTGTTAATTAGATCTCGTAATTCAATGTCTTCAACTATCTTATCGTACTCACCTGTATACTGATTAGGCAAAGGTTCTTGAGACAATAAATTTTCTAAATTATAATTTCCTGTTATCTGATTAGAAATAAACACACCATTGACAAACTGCATCAAGTTTCTTAATGCTTTCTTACGATCAACAAACATACTTTGTCTTGGTCTAATTTCAATTCCATAAGCTACTCTGCTAGACAAACTAGGATCCGGTACAGGATTTCCAAGACTATCATGTCCTAATAAACTATCAATTAATTTCTTTTCTAATAAAGTAGTCGGAACACTGCTAGCACTATTTTCTTGTAGCAATAACCATTCAGTGTGTCGTTCAATTGAGTTGTTTATTGCATCTGTAGAAATATTAAGACTTATTCTATTATCAACTAGAGAAGATCCAATATTTGCAGCCGCTATTGCAGTTGACGACAACGGCAATACATACTTATAACCATAGCTAGTTGGATCAGCAATTAAGCTAGCAACTTCATAGGCGCTCTTGCGTCTATTTTTAGTAGCAGGGACTGTGATTTTATTCTTAACCCAATAATAATAGTAGTTGCTAAATGCACCTGTGGTAGAATCATAGACTTGTTTAACAGATAAAATACTGTCATCAGCAAATTTAGGTTGTCCACTGATGCTTTCTGTTAGGCCTTGCGTTGTATCAGCTAATGTACTCCATTCGCTTGGAAGATACTTTGTACCTACCCACTCATAGACATCTATAGTAGAACCTGGGAACGTCTTACCCCAGTAATTTTTTCTGTATGTTAACTCACCTTGCTCATACCACATGTATTTTACGGTGCTTAAATCCCACCATAATTCGCCAACATGTTCGTCTAACCAGCTTGAATTAGTATCAACTACAACTCCAGACGAGCCAATTGAATATAATGCAGGGTCATAGGATACCTGATATTTCAGTTCTTCTTTGGCAGGTCCTGGGATCTTACCTTTGATAGGATCTATAATATCTAAGTAGTCAACTAACTTTTCATTAAAGGTATCAATTAATGTAATTTTTTGGAATTGATCAACATCTACTATATCTGGTTGATGTCTTAACAGTTGCCAGCTATCTATAGAGCAATCAGTTTTTGCGTACTGGTAGAATGACCCGTAAATAGTTGCTGGTAATGATCTTGGTGGGTATGGGGAACCCACATAAACATCACAGTCATCAACTGCTACCGCTATTCCATAAAAAGAATTTGATGTTTGTATATCTGGGACAAGCTCATCGGCTACTGCAAACCTACCAAATGCAGATTTTCTATTATAAATGTAGACAGTTCCTGCATTATTAATAGGATCATTAAAAGTTGTTTCATTAGTATCAAATTTATCTGTACTGGAGTCAAATGTTGTGTCATTAGGAGCATTCTTTCCAACTGCGGAAATGACTAAATTATCTGCATTAGAATTACAATCCATCGCTCGGCCAAATTTCATTCCACGATACGGACGTGGGTTGTATAAAATATGGTTAGGTAAAGGACCAAATAATCCATTAGTGAGAGTAAAGACTGCAACCTGTCCGTAAGATTGATCATCGTTGATTACTCCAGTAGCTGATACAAAGAGGTAATCACCGTTTGGGGATACACAAACTGCTGATCCAAACTCAGCGCCGCGTTCGTAGCCCAGTTCAGAACCTTTGATAGTTTGTAATAACTCTAATCTAGTGCCCGATGGGGTCACAACTCCTTTGTATACACTAACAAAACCAGTACTTGTATATGCACCAGGTGCACTAATTGCTACATAGCTTGAATTATCAGATCCACTAATTGCATATCCCCATAGAGATCCTATAGATAATGCACCAGTAGTTGTAGTGGTGTGTGCGGTACTGCCTGATCCTATTACAATTGTGTCTACATTCCCCGGGGTAATAGGCCCAATATAACTTAAATTTATAGATGCAGTTGATGCTGATACAGAATAAGAATACACTGCTCCGGTGCCTGTATTACCCGTTCCAGGTGCACCAACTAGTAATAACTTAGGATTAGCATGTCTTTGTACATAAAGTGAAGCACCAAATCTTTGATAATTAGTAGAAGCATTAGGACTTAACAATACATATTCTGTTTTTTGTACCAAACCTATTCTAGATTTACTACTAATTTTTACTAGACCTTCTTGGACCAGTGTCGAAACCGTACCAGTTCCTATTGAATTACGAAGGCCGTTATTAACTGAGGTAGGTGATATAACTGTCTTACCCGTACCAGGCGCTCCTGCAAAAAATAATCCATAATTAGTATTATTAAAATTAATATCATCATAGACTAGTGCTTTTCCAGATTCCATAGGATCATGTGAATAGTGATAGGCTTTACGAGTATATTCATCGTCATTGATATAATAACTAAACACAAGTCTTGGTTTATTATCAACCAATTTATAAACAAAAATCTTTCCTGTCGAAGTACTAACTGAAGATAAACTTAGTGGAGCATGATTAGAATATACATCGGATACATTCTTTTTATTAAAGATTCCAGATAAGTTTTTATCTGTGGACTTACTTAATCCGGCTGAACTAACCATACTTCTTAAATTTCCTGAAATAGGAGTTCCAGGAGGAGAACTACCTCCACCTCCGCCAGTGCTTCCGCCAGTGCTTCCGCCAGTGCTTCCGCCAGTGCTTCCACCTATTTCCGGGCTATCGTCAATTGAACCAACACCGTATGGGGCAGCAACTACCAAAATGTCAGTATTTTTACGTTTAGTGATAGTTCTTCCAAACTCAAAAATGCTCTGGCTAATATTTGTTGTGGTGTTTACATCATAATTCTTAGTTTTATTATATACAGCCCAGCGATTACTTCCGTCATTGTCAACCCATAATTTAGAGTTGTAGGGTAATTTTAACAAATGATTATCACTTGGTATTGAGTGGAATGTGTCAAATCTAGTACTATTAAATTTATATAAAATTCCCGGTGCAGGCAATGTTGCATCTTCAATTGATGCTAGGGTAGATGCCACAGTAAATTGATTTAACATCGGAATTTCAGCAATCCGATATACTCCATCAACTTGTTCATTAAACTGAGTGACACAAACAAAATCACCAACAGATAGTCTGTGACGTATGTCTGTTGTAAATGTTATAGTGCTAACTGGAGAACTAACATACACCCCAACAACCTGTGGGACAACTTTTTCGTATCTTAAAACATCCCAGTTGCCATTTAACTTAAATCCTAACCAAATTGTAGTACCTTCTGGCAATGACGCATCAGCAATATCTAATAAACTATTTTCGTTATAGGCTGTAGCAGTCACATCATCAACACGTACATAACCAGCAGTGTTTATTAACATACTTTTTACACTAGATGTGCTGATAAAAACAGAGTTAATGTCAAAATCATCATAGGTAATAGTTAGGTCAGTGGGTAATACATAATTAGTTAAATCATTGCTAGTTGTAGGAACATCTGTAAGAAATTTAATAATCTGTGGATTTTCTAAAAACGATCCTTCAATTAACGGGAATTCAATTTCTCGGTATGTTGAGTAAGATCCATAATAACCTACTCTAAATGCCCACTCTTCGGTGTAATCGACTTGACCGTGTAGATTATAAGAACTTGGCTTAGCTAGTTTTGTAATGCTGTTCTTAGTTCCCTTTTCTCTAATATATCCTTGATAGAATTTATATTGAGCAATAGGATCGGTAAAAATATTATCTAAGTTAGGTCGTGGAGTATAACCTATTAGATGTTGTGCCATTTTTTGCTGGCCAGCATCAAAGTTATCAATATTAAGATTGTAAAAATCTTGGAACTGATTAATCTTATAATCAAAGTTAGGCAATAAGGACGCCGTGGGTTTTTTGTCTAATAACACCCACCCATCGGCTACATTAAATGTTTCAGATCCGACAATTGTATTTTTAGCGGAATAATATTTCCCGTTATAACTAACTATCTGTGAATATATATATTTTTTATAAGGAACCCAAGCTGACAATTCAGCTGTGTCATAAACAAACCCCGGGCTTGTAAAATCGCCGTCCCAGTTGGCTGTTCTTAAACCTGTTATCTTCATTCTAAATTGACGATACCCAGACTCTGGCTGAAAAATAATATCATTGAATATTGTGGTATTGTTAAAGACTATACCATGTTCTTTTTGTACAGGCCTTATTTGAGCAAAATAGATACCCTGTGTTGAATTTGATACCGTTATTGTACAAACACCATCTAATCTGTTAACATTTATATTCTTTTGAGGATAAGGCGTTCCGTTAGATTGCAATATACTGTAATCATAAAAACTGTCAAATATATTATCAACAACTGAAAGAGTTGATTTAAATTTTATTTGATCGGCAAAAGGACTTAGTGTTATAATACTGTTGTCTGCCCAATTTTGTGTAGTCCAAAATAAGAATTCTTTTCCGCTAAAATTCCAATCAAGCATAGATCCTAGATCAGAATTAAATTGATCAAAGATAAACCCTTGGACTTCTAACCAATGGCCGTATCCTATAATAAAATCATAAACTTCTTGTATTGTTTTAAACGATGTTCCATAGGAAACTTTAGTGACTTGATTTTCAAAACTAGAAGCTTGTTGTACACTAACTCCGCCTACTAGAGGAAGTGCAGGTATAGGTGCAAACAATGCAGAGTTAAATTCTTTTTCTGCTCGGTGACTGACTTTTACTCTATAGTATTTAGAGTTATAGGCTACCAATTGACCTACTTGATAAAAAATACCAGTAGGAGCAGTTGACGCGGAAGTTGTTTCTGTTTGAGATACTCCGGTTGCATCCGGGGTAGTTCCTAATGACCAATTAACATAAGATTCTGAGATACCGCCTACTGTGATTGCAGGAGTTGAGTTATTTCTAATAGGAAGATAAACATTAAAATAAGGATTACTTCTATCATAGCCTTTGACTACAAATACTCCGTTAGATTTTTGAACGACAATTCCGCTAATACCTAATGATTTAATAGGGCTACTAACATTTAAGAATAATGAATAATCTTCTGGGGGCATCATTGCCCCAGGATCTATTGATTTAGGGCTGTATGCATCAATAATAACATTCATGTTATTCTTATTAACAAATCCTCCAACTTTGTAGAATAAATTAAAATCAAGATATGCAAGGTCATTCTTAAGAAGTTGCACATAATTAGAATTTCGATGTTGACCAACTTCAGAAACAAAAACACTGTAGCCGCTGGTTAACGTGCCAGCATCATTGTGTATCGAAATGTTTTTAGGGTTTATAAATGTATGATCAGTGCCATAAGTCCATTGCCCGGCAATGTTTTGAATCACTCTTGATGTATCATACATCAAGGAAGAATAAATTGCCGGACGAGTAAGTGCTAATGCTCGTTGTATAGCAAACGGATAATAACTGCTACGTCTCCATGATGTCTCTACTGGGCCTTGGTCTCCAAAAGCAAAAGGTTGTCTAATTGTATAAGGAGTAGTAGCTGTGGCCAATAATTGGTCGGGGAGTATTAAATTACCTAATGTATCAACAGGTAGGATTGACCCAAGACCCGGTCTTGCATAAAGTTCATTACCTAGACCCATTTCTATGTCATCCCATAAAATATTATTATTAGATGTATAGGGTGCAGGGCCGTATGTTGATTCCCAGTCTGCTGGTTTTTCGCTCAACCCTACCATTTCCCAAGGATGTGTATGCGGGCGATCAGTATCATAGAAATATTTGTAAATGGATCTCCAGTATCCATTTAGGTCTATGCCTAATGTGTTGTTAACACTCCCCGAATAATTCCAAGTAAACGGATTAAACTCGTCAAATTTTTCATTGGCGGAATAATCAATGCCAAATATACCTGCCCATTTTATAAAATCTGTTTCTAGAATCTGTGTTATCTCACTTAGTGAATAATCATTATTTCTAAAAGCTCCCGGAAGGACAGAATTAATATCAAATAATTCTGGTCGATATTTTGATTTAATGTTATTGTATATTCTAGTTTCGAGCTCTAAAATAATATCATCTCTGTAATCATTAAATGCAACAATTATACTTCCGTCGTGACCTTGTATTACTTTTGTTGGAGTTATATAAGTATCATCAACAAATATAGATGGCACAAATGCAGGGTACAATCCTAGCTTACTAGGAGTTGGAGGAACATAACATCTTGTATTATCTAAATAATCATTAATAACAATTTGGTCACCGGGCACTAACGGCATTAAGAATTCTACCATAGACTCGATTGATATGAATTTATAATCTCTACCATTTACAGCCTGTACATTATTAACATAAACTAACACTGAACGCAGATTTAATGTTGTAAGATCAAATCCAGTAGTTAACGGGTAGAGAACATTTCTAGAATCTGATACTATCCATGTTCTAACAGTCTTATCTTCTCCATAAGCAATCATGTCAGACGACGAATACATACTGTTGGTTTTGTTATTAATACTAAGTTCGGTTAACACAGTATCAACAGCACCAACCGGGTCTAATTGATTTGATAGTTGTTCAATCTGTTTTAAGAAAGATTTCTTAAATTGATTATAATGATTAGCCACTGTATTTGTAGCATCAATTAAATTATGTTGTTTATTTCCAATAAAAAGAAAAGCAAATGCTAGCAGACTTGAATGTGAAACTAATTGTGTTCCTGATAGATTAGACAAATCTCTCAAATTATTTAAACCAGGATATGTTCCTAAAAATTCTGATTTATTTTCAATCATGGTTCTAACATGATCAGTTATTTCAGATTGTGTTAATGTGGGGATACTGCCATTTAACGGATTGTTTGTCAACGATAAAGGTGTTTGATAATACCCGGTAGATGTAGGAATTGCCTTTGAATAAATTTTAAACAATACATTTGTAAAAGCAGGCAATGGTGTTGCAAAATTTACAAAATATTTTCCAAAAGAACTGCTAGTAGTATATTGACTGGGATTTAATACATATCCATTAATAAAAACTTTAAAATCAAAATTTACAATATTTGGATTTTTAATTGCAGTTATTTCTAAGTCTGGAGTTAATTCTACAGTAGATTGAAACTGTAGAATAGGAATTTGATAATCACTAGATGCATCCCAAACTGTGGCATATTTGTCTAGTTGATTGTATTTTAAATAGGCTGAAGATGTAGGAACAACAGTAAATGATTCATTGTTTGAAACAGTTATTGACTCGGTCATAAAATAGTTATTAAACAAATAACTACCTACTCCTACACTGTTTTTATAAGATAACGGAAATCCTAAAACTGGATCATTTGCGCCCGTGCCAACAGCATAACCAAAAATTTTGTTTCCTACAAAATCAGAAACATAATAATCAAGATTGCTATAACTATTTTTATCACTGTCAAACAAATCAAATAAGGGAGCTTCATTTAAATTAGTGTGTTGTTGAGAAAATATCCATTTGTCACCGTTGTAGTGCCAAGAAGAACCTTGATACGTTATTCCCGAAGCTATAATAACTGAAGATTCTGTTGTAGCAGTTTCTGCTATAACTAATTGTATTTTTGTATAACCAGATGCTTGAGTAAAATTAACTTTATAAATTGTGCCACGGACACCTAAGTGCTTGTCAGCGTTAAAAATTATTCGGTGACCTTGCTGTAGCAAAACACCGTCAATATAATAACCTTCTGAACCTTCTATTGTTTGAAAGGCATCAACTAGTTCTGTGTCAATGATATCAACAGCAGGAGCTCCCATAGTTCCAAAATTATATAATTTTAGATCAGCATTAAATTCTATAATAGGTCGTTGTGCTCTTTTATCAGAAGGGTACACAGGGGTCAATCCGTTAATTTCTGAACTAATCCGTATAACTTCTCCATGTACCCATCGGTTATATCTTGTCCAAGGGTTTAAATCTTGACTTGCCCTGTTAATTGTTATATATTCAGGAAGTATAGGTAATGATTTAAAACTGTCAAACGGGTATTGGTCAAAAGGAGTAGCATCAAAATTTTCATTGAGCTGTGTCTTTGCAATTCCAGTTGCAGATAAAAGATCATACTGAACTAACACAATAGAATCACCAACTCCTTCTACAAAGAAATCTTTATTAAGATACGATGAAGGATAAACATCTCCGTCAAATCTAACTTTCATGCCGCTGGTCAACGAAGCACTTGCAGTTGTTCCTATATTAGTAATATAAGAAAATGTGTAATTAGTTTGACCAATGATGTTAGTTTCTACATTGATAGTTGTGCCGTGCGATCGAATAACAACCAACTCTGGTCCAGTCACTAACCAATAATATTCTTGATAGTTTGTAAACTTGTCCCAACTGATATGAGGATTATAAGAATAAACAGGGGACTTATATAATCTATTAAAATTATCAACGATTCCCCCCTGAACACCTATATTGTTGGTCAAGTCATCAAGACCGGTTGCAGATTGTACATTTTTTAAATTGTCGTAGATAACCAATGCAGGGTCTAATTGATAATCTTTTCTAAGTTCTAATACTTCAGGAATATATACATCGCTGGTAGATCGATATCTTGGACTTAACTTACTACCGATAAATCCGCTGATGCGTTCTAGTTGTGCAGGTTGTATTAATTGATCAATTGTAGCAGATAAAAATTTTGAATTTTTATCTGTTTGGTGATATTCTGGTAATAGTTTAATTGAATTAATTTTATTAGCCATGTTCAACTTCCGGAGTTAGTTATTATCATTGTAGAATTTAATTGACTGGCTGTTATTGCATCAATAATTTCTATATCGTTAACGGTAGCTCCGCTAATAAAAATTTCATTGTTTAAACATGCAACTTCGTAGAGACTGCCAAAATTATTAATTGTAGGAACTATTACAAAATTTGTAATATAAGGAGTCAACGAATTCATTACATACGTAGACAACTCACTAAAATTAAAAGTTTGACCAAATTCCCAATTCTCTAAAGAAAAGAATTGGTTAATAGCATTAAAGATCTGTGTTTTTAAA
>Ga0209191_1001592_pt1 | contig 14934 bp, 24 predicted proteins | sample S_130626_EF_Meta_FD_187320 | JGI IMG/M metagenome (GOLD analysis project Ga0209191, IMG submission 187320) | Freshwater microbial communities from Lake Simoncouche, Canada to study carbon cycling - S_130626_EF_MetaG (SPAdes) (version 2) | ecosystem: Environmental > Aquatic > Freshwater > Lake ... | reverse complement strand
AGTTGATTTTGACAAAGAAGGACTTGAGTGCCTTGTCCAGCACGGGCTTATCAGTCTTATTACCCAAGGACTTGATGTTCACAAAGTTAAACCCGAAGGTGATGAAGCACTTATTCAACGGGCTAAAAACATCATCAAAGATTTTATTGAAAAAGACAAAAAACTAATTGAAGCGGCAACTTTGTAGAGATAGACAAATGACCTTTGCCGTGTTCTATGCCCTGTATCCCCGTAAAATGGCTCGTAAAGACGCTGAAAAGGCTTGGCGGTCTATGACTACCGATGAGCAGGAAAAAGCCTTAGAAGCCCTGCCACAGCATCTTAAATACTGGAAGATCAAGGAAACCGCCAAAGACTTTATTCCATACCCTGCCAGTTGGTTACGGGCTGGGCGTTATGATGACGAACTGGATATTGAACCTTTAAAGAAACCTGAGTTGCCTTGGTATTCCAGCGAAGAACTTACTGCTAAAAAAGCCCAAGAAGTGCAATGCCCTGCTTACGCTGGTGAGGGTTGGCAACAATGGCGAGCACGGATTAGTCAGAAGATAAAGCAACTTGAAGAACAACTCTGACCCATTTGCAGGGATGATTCAAGGAATCTTACAAAGACCTAAAGCAGTAAAACAGATGTACCTTGTAGATTGGTACATAGGTGTAGCAAAGAAGCGTGGCTGGGATGAAGTGGTTAAGTTAATACAACAAAACCCTGAAACCGAAGCGGAGATAAAAATTTTAATTAAAAAGAGATTAGGCAAATGAAATTATGTTCTTGCTGTAACAGAAAACTACCAAACAAACAATTTAGTCGTTGGTACGCATCTATGTGTAAGGATTGTGCGAAAGAAAATGAATGAGTTGGCTTTATTCGCAGGTGCTGGTGGCGGAATACTTGGGGGAAAACTACTCGGATGGCGAACAGTCTGTGCCGTTGAGTGGGAACAGTACCCAGCTTGCGTACTTGCCGCAAGACAAAATGACGGACTTCTTCCGCCTTTCCCGATTTGGGATGATGTTCAAACCTTTGACGGAACAAACTGGCGAGGAATTGTTGATGTCGTATCAGGCGGCTTTCCGTGCCAAGACATCTCTGCCGCAGGAAAAGGGGCAGGAATTGACGGAGAGCGGTCAGGAATGTGGCGAGAAATGGCAAGGATCATTTGCGAAGTTAGACCCAAGTTCGTCTTTGTGGAAAACTCACCAATGCTCACTCATCGAGGATTGGGAACAGTTCTCGCAGATTTGGCCAACATGGGGTTCGATGCGGAATGGGGCGTGTTGGGAGCGTCAGACATTGGGGCTAAACACCACCGAAAGAGAATTTGGATTGTTGCCCGACAACGAAAGGTTCTTCCATACTCCGACAACAGGATCGAGCGGTGGAAGCAACAGCAGGAAAGCAATGGTCAAGAGGGGAGTAACATGGCCGACACCGACAACGGGAACGGGTGGGGGCAACGCTGGGGGTTCGGGGGTCAGACGCACCGCAAAGGAGAATGGGACATATGTACCATCTTCAATCAACCCGAACCTGCAAGAATGGTTGATGGGGTGGCCGCAAGATTGGACAGAAATAAAGCCATTGGAAACGGACAAGTACCGCAAGTGGCGGCAGTTGCATGGAACTTATTAAGGAAAAGATTAGATGCGTGAGATAGACCCAAACAAATGTATAGACTTTATTCTTGAAAATGCTGGTAAATACGCACAGGCAAAGGGTGAATTAGCCCAATTAGAAACATTTAAAAGTTCATTAAAAGCTATTATGATGAAGAAATCTAATGAGCAAACTATTGGAGCACAAGAGCGTGAAGCCTATGCCAGCCAAGAATACCAAGATTTATGCAACTCTATTGGTACGGCTACAGAAAACGCTGAAAAACTTAAGTGGGAACTTGAAGCCGCTAGACTTAGACATTCCACATGGCAGACCTTAGAAGTATCAAACCGTACACAAGATCGGATATTAAAATGACACCATTAAAATTAACCGAAGAATTTTTAATTCTTAAACTATTTTGCAAGATGTATGAAGATGCTTTAAACCGTAAGGACTACACACAAATGCTGGAATTAAGCGTTGACATTGCAGAATCAGGCGAAAAGCTAGAACAAATGACCGTGGATCATATCAATGGCCACCAAAAATGAGAAAGAAAGGTATCGCAAAATTAGTGAATATGAATATATTATATAAAAATTTAGATTACAAAGAAGGAAAGTTGTACCGAAAAAACGGTGATCTTGCTGGAACTTTTTTAAAAAGTGGGTATGGAATAGTTAGCGTTGAGGGAAAAAGAATGGGAATACATAGGGTAATTTATGCTATGCACCACGGATATTTTCCTAAAACAATTGACCACATAGATGGAAACCCATTAAATAACAATATTTACAATTTAAGAGCCGCAACAAAATCGCAAAATGGAATGAACCAAAAGTTATCCGTTAAAAATACTTCAGGGTATAAAGGAATTAGCAAACACGGTAACAATTGGAGAGTTTGCATTTATGTTAAAAATAAAAAAATTAACATCGGAACTTATAAAGATAAGCAAATAGCTAATTTAATGGCTATTTCGGCTAGAAATAAATATCACAATGAATTTGCAAGGCATGAATAAAAATGACAAAACACGATTTAGAAGAATCGCAGAACTTGGGTGTTCGTTATGTAGGCATCAAGGCTTTGAGGGAACTCCAGCAGAATTGCATCACATTAGACGAGGTAATATCCCTCGCTCTCAAGCACCCGTCATTCCGCTCTGCCCCTATCACCATCGAGGATCAAATACCAGTATTCACGGCATGGGTAGAAAACGCTTTGAAAGGGAGTACGCTATCTCGGAAGAACAGTTGTTGGAGAAAACGGAAAGCCTTATAAATGAGTAGCTGGCTAATTGCTTTTGTTGGATGTATATATCTTGGAATTGGAATTATGCAATTCTTAAAAGGTCAAATTGGTATGGGTATAACCTTTACTGGTTATGCTTTTAGCAACATTGGTCTATACATCCTAGCAAAATAAATGTACACAAAACGGTTTAATTTATACATATAGATATTAATATGTATACGCAATCAATATATATTAAATATATATTTTAAAGTTCTAGCGGATCAAACCCTAGTTCGCTGGCAACCATCTTGCAACGGGTTCTAAACGGCTTTCCATGTTGCATCCACTTTTCACCTTTTTGCTTGTGAAAACTCATGTGTACACACTCATGGGCAAGGGTGGTTAAAACGGTGTAGAAGTGGCTACAACGCCCCGATGAGATAGTAATGGTATGACTGTAATCCTCGCCCGTATCTAGCAGGTATGTACCCATTACTTCAGGATCAGCCGTAACAACAAACTCTATTTCTTCAGGCAATGGCATAGGCCATTTAGTAAACGGATAACAACAATACAGGCTTGCATACAAGTTTTTTAATACTTCAGGATTTAATCTCATATAGTTCACCCCTAAAAAACACAAGCCCCTCATCTTCATTAATAACCTGCACTAATTCAGGTGGCATTAAATGACCGTTGACATAGGTAAGAACTGCAAATCCTGCTCTCCAGTTGACGCTTGAATCTTCATGGTACAAAAACTGTTCATCCCTAACTGCCGCCATCATTCCAGTATCAACGCCATATTTGTCCCCAGTATAATTACTCCACGGGGTAATTTTTAGAGAATGCAAATGGCCTGTAACCATTGACATACCGCCTTTTAGAACATTGTTATATACCGCATGAATACCGTTATGCCAACGGTGCTTTACCATTGTGTTGTTGTTAATCATAACTGACCAGCTATATGACCAGCCGTACAGGTGATCCGCTAAACACATACCCTTAACGCCTTCATACTGGGGTAAGACATTAGATAGTTTGCCATCAAAGCGAAGGTCATGGTTACCAATCGTGCGGTGCAAAATACATCCAGCAGGGCGCACCGCTTCAATGTCACCTAATCTTGCTTGGACTTCTTCTAATTCTTGCTGGACTGTAGGGTGGTCTTGATAACCTATCCTGTTGTGCTGGCTTATTACCGCAAAATCAAACAAATCCCCATTGAGGATAACCATGTTTGGCTTTAATTGTTTCGTAAAATATACAAAAGCACGGTGAGCAGTAGATATATATTTAGGGTTGTAATGACAATCTGACCCCACCATAACCACGCCATTTTTTAATTCGTATTCACAGCGTATTTTATTTTCGGGAATAGTAAATCTTGGAATACCCCGATTATTATTAGATTCAAGCACAATATCGTGCTTTTTTTCTATGTTTTTTCTTCTTAACATTACACTTCTAGGATCAATACCTAATATTCTAGCTACCGTTGTTGGTGATCTATGTTCTTTATATAATGATATAAACTCTTGCTCACTACACGCTGGCTTGGTCATACCACACCTTTATAATGGTAAAGTTAGCTAATACTAATCTATTTTAATTGAAAATCAATGACATACGCACGAATAGATACAAACCACAAAGAGATAGTCAAAGCATTACGAGAAGCAGGTGCTACTGTAGTGTCACTTGCATCTATGAAGCACGGTTGCCCTGACTTACTTGTGGGCTACGCTGGTGAAACCCTGCTAATGGAAGTTAAGATGCCGAAAGGTAAATTTACCCCTGACCAATTAGACTTTTTAGGTAAATGGAAAGGTGGTGCAATTAGCCGTGTAGATAGCGTTGATGCCGCCATAAGAGCACTAGGTATTACTAGAAAAGTGTTATAAAATAGATTAAAAGGAGCGTTTTATGGAAAAGTCAATGGCATTATTCCTAGCAACATTGCTACATTCGGGTACAAATACCCATTTTTTCCATTGGGCTACCAAGTCTTATGCCAAGCACAAGGCATTAGGACACTTTTACGAGAATATTATTGGTCTTACCGATACATTGGCAGAAACCTACTTTGGTGTTTACGGTCAGATTACTGATTTCCCTGCTACCTATCACCAGCCAAAAGAACCGCTGGCATACCTACAATCATTACAGCGTTTTGTAAAAGAAGCACGGGCAGACCTGCCACAAGACCCTGAGATCTGCCAGCTTATTGACAATATCGCCCAAGAAATTGACACAACCATTTATCTACTTAAATTTAAGGCTTAACCATGCCATTGGACAAATCAGGTTCAGCCGAATCAGTCGGTAAGAACATCAAAGCAGAGAAAAAAGCAGGCAAAAGTACCGCCCAAGCTACGGCCATTGCCCTAAATACTGAGCGTGAATACGCCAAAGGTGACCGTAAAGCCAAGCTAGAAGATGCTTACGCTAAATACATTGAGGAAAAGGTTTGAGCCGTCAAGATGACATCCGTGCCGCAGTAGAGAAGCACGATAAGCCGATAGCTAAGACCACTAAAGGTAAGGGTCGGCACTATCAGTCAGTAGAAGAAGGTGCAGGAATGACCGAAGCTGGTCGTAAAGCGTACAACGCAAAGAATGGTAGTGATTTAAAAGCACCCCAATCTAGTGGGCCAAGACACGATAGTTTTTGTGCAAGGTCAGCAGGATGGAATGGGGAACGGGGCAAAGCGGCAAGAGCAAGGTGGAAATGTTAATGAACGGACTTTACGCAAATATTCACGCTAAACAAGAGCGTATTAAAGCTGGATCGGGCGAAAAGATGGCTAAAAAGGCTTCTGAAGGCAGACCGTCTGCACAAGACTTTAAAGATGCCGCCAAGACTGCCAAGCCTACTCGCAGAGAAATGATTGCTTCAAAGATGAAGGATATGTAATGGAACACATGAGCCGCAAATACAAAAAAGAAGATGCCTTGTTACGCAAAGAGCATACATCTACACTAGAGAAGCAACAAGCTGACCGCATTGCCCGTAGAAAGCTAATTGCCAATAAACTTAAAGACTTGGATAAAGAAGTTAAGTAATGGCTACGCTGGCAGAAATGTTACGGCAAACTGGTTACTCTAAAGATAATCAGTTACAAGCCCCTGCCCCTACGCAACCAAATCTGTCAACAATGGCAGGTGATTACATTAGACAGTTGCCAGCAAAAACGGCTCAAAACGCTATTGACATGAATTACATGGTGCAAAACGCCATGCCGTATAACCCACAAACAGGTAAATTCGAAACAGGGCCAACTTTTTCACAGTTTGCCAACTATGTACCTAACCTTATGGGTAGCACTAATGCAGTAAAAGCCGTAAAAGCTATGTCTTGGGAAATCCCAAAGAAACCCAAAAACAGCGTTTTAGTTGATATTCCGTTAAACAAAATAGAGCACGGTGAAAGTGCAATGGCAGGTGGTAAATTAACTTGGCCAACAGCAGAAAAAACAATTAAAGAATATGCTGAAAAAAAGACAGATTTTCCCCCAATAGAAGTAATGGGTAACGAATCCTTAGATGTTCCTTTTATGATTTACGATGGTAGTCATAGGTATGAAGCCGCCAAATTAAGAGGTGACAAATCAATTCAGGCTTATGTAAAGAAAAATGACGCAGAAGCTATGAATGCTTTAGAACAATTGAAATCTTCAAGAAAAGAACTGATACAACAACAAATAGACAAAATAGAGTAGAATTAACTTATCTTAATCAACCACTTGGGTAAGGTATGAGTATTAAACAACAAACTAATAATCCGAAGGGTAGACCTAAAGGTAGCCCTAATAAGTCCACAGCAATGGCTAGGGAAGCGATAGCACAGTTCGTAGAGGGTAACGCCTACAAGATGCAAGAGTGGCTAGAACAGGTCGCTATTGGCGTTAAAAACGATGACGATAAATTTATAGTATTACCTAATCCTGAAAAGGCTTTTGGTATGTTGCAGAGCGTCATGGAATACCACTTGCCTAAATTAGCCCGTACTGAACACTCAGGTGATGAAGATCAACCTGTCAAGATCATTCACGAACACAAGTTCTTAGATTGAAAGAATTAGTTAAGAGGTACGAATACCCTTACAAGGCAAGGGATGCGTTCTTAGACTTTCATAGACGGGATCAACGCTGGGCAGTCCTAGTATGTCACAGGAGAGCAGGGAAAACCGTAGCAACCATTTGCGACACGATCCGCAGGGCAGTTATGGAAAAGAAACCTGACGGCAGATATGCTTACATTGCACCGTACTACGCACAGGCTAAGAACATTGCATGGGATTACCTGCTTAAATTTGCAGAACCAGCCATTGTCAAAGCTAATCAGTCTGAGTTATGGGTAGAGTTAGTCAATGGGGCAAAAATACGGTTATTTGGTGCTGATAACCCTGATGCCCTGCGTGGACTGTATTTGGATGGGGTAGTGCTAGATGAGTACGCAGACATGAAGCCTAGACTGTGGGGTGAGATTGTGCGGCCTTTACTTACAGACCGTCAAGGCTGGGCTACATTTATCGGTACGCCAAAGGGTCACAATGCGTTCTATGACATCTACAACGAAGCCCAAAAGAACGATAACTGGTATGTCAAGACGCTGAGAGCAGATGTATCAGGTCTATTACCACTAGCTGAATTAGAAGATGCCCAAGCCACTATGTCATCTAACCAGTACGAACAAGAGTTCCTATGCTCATTTGAAGCCGCTATTCTTGGTGCTTATTACGGGCAGGAAATGCGTAGAATTACTGATTTAGACCGCATTACCACGGTTGACTATGATCCTATGTTTCCCTGCCATACAGTTTGGGATCTCGGTTTCAATGACAGTACGGCTATTTGGTGGTTTCAGGTGGTATACGGTGAGATACGGGTATTGGATCACCACTCTAGCAATGGTCAATCCATACCGTTTTACACTATGTTGTTAGACCAAAAAGAAAATGAGTTTGGGTACAAATATGGCTTTCATTACCTGCCCCATGACGCTAGAGCAAAAACACTAGCTAGTGGTGGTAAGAGCATAATCGAGCAAATTTCTGCAAAAATCGACATAAAACACCTAAAAATTGTTCCAAACCTGTCATTACAGGATGGAATACAAGCAACACGACTTGCATTAACTCGCACTTGGTTTGATAATAGATGTGAAGAAGGCATCGAATGTTTAAGACAATATCAAAGGGAGTGGGATGATGATAAGAAATGTTTTAGAGATCGCCCAAAGCACGATTTCACCAGTCATTCAGCGGATGCGTTCCGCTATCTCAGCATTGTATGGAAAGATGAGGACAGCCCTATCCTCAAAGATTCAAGAATTAAAGGACTTCATGTCGGACAGACTGATGTAACGCTGAACGAAATGTGGAAAGAAACCCCCAAAGTAACTAATAGGAGAATTTAAATGACAACAGCCGCCGCAACTTACGCATTACCCTACGAGCATGTAGCTAATTCAGTTACAGGCCAAGTATTAGGCACAACAGGTGCAAAAGGTGACTATTTGCATCGTTTGATCGTAACTGTAAATACTGCCGCAACAAGCACAGTAAGCATCATTGATGGCGGTTTTTCCCACGCTATTGTTCGAGCAAACACCCCAATTGGCGTTTACCCTATTGAATTTAACGCTATTTCTCAAAATGCTGGTTGGAGCGTAACAACTGGTGCTGGTGTAGAAGTTTTAGCAATGGGTAACTTTACTTAGGAATAAAGATGGAACACACATACACCGATTGGTACAACTGCATTGCCCAGTATGAGCGTACATTTAAGGAATGGGAAGGGCGAGCCGATAAGATTGTTAAGCGTTATCGTGATGACCAACGCAGTCGCAACAATCCTAACGCCAAGTTCAATATCCTTTGGTCTAATGTCCAAACCATTACCCCTGCTGTATTTGCAAGGTTGCCAAGACCTGATGTAAGCCGCAGATTTAGGGACAATGACCCAATTGGTCGTGTAGCATCAATGATGTTAGAGCGAGCATTAGAGTACGAAATTGAGCATTATGGTGATTACGCTAGTGCCATGAAGCAGACTGTTCAAGACCGTTTACTCGGTGGGCGTGGTACAGCATGGGTACGCTATGAACCGCATATTGTCGGTGAAGAAGGCGGTGAAGCTGAAGATGCTCCCGATGATGGCTTTCAGGTTACAGAAGATATTGACGAAGCAGAAACCGAAGGCGGCATACATAAAGAAGATCAAGAACGCATTGAGTACGAATGTGCTCCAGTAGATTATGTTCATTGGCGTGACTTTGGTTTAACCGTTGCCCGTACATGGGAAGAAGTAACCGCAGTATGGCGTAAGGTTTATATGGGTAGACCTGCCCTTGTTGAACGCTTTGGTGAGGAACTGGGCGGTAAGATTCCGCTAGATACAAAACCTGAAACTTCTAAAACTTTCAACGAAAAGATGGGCGAAGGTTCATCTGAAGCCGTTGTTTATGAGATTTGGGACAAAACTACAGGTGAAGTCATTTGGCTTAATAAGTCATTAGGTAAGATCCTTGATACCCGTGCTGATCCGCTAAAACTTGAAAACTTTTGGCCTTGCCCAAAACCGATGTTCTCAACCCTGACAACTGACAGCCTAATCCCTGTACCTGACTTTGTTCTCTACCAAGACCAAGCAAGACAGTTAGACACGCTCGCTGACAGGATTGATGGATTCATCCAAGCATTGAAAGTTCGGGGCGTATATGACGCTTCTGAGCCATCCCTTGCCCGTTTGTTTACCGAGGGTGAGAACAACTCCCTGTTACCAGTTAAGAACTACGGTGCATTTAGTGAGAAGGGTGGACTTGTAGGGGCTATTAACCTTGTAGACATCAAGCCGATTGCCGAAGGTTTGAACATGGCTTATCAGGCTATGGAGCAAGTTAAAGGTCAAATCTACGAAATCATGGGTATTGCTGATATTCAGCGTGGTCAGACCGATCCTAACGAAACTCTTGGTGCTCAGATCATTAAGTCAAACAACGCTTCAGGGCGTTTAAAGACGATGCAACACGATGTAGTGAACTTTGCTACCGCCCTATTGCAGATCAAAGCACAGATTATTTGCCAGCATTTTACCGATGACACTATCGTTAAGATTAGCGGTGCAATGCAGTTATCCCCACAAGATCAACAACTTATACCGCAAGCATTACAACTCTTAAAGAACGAACCAGCTAAGAACTTCCGTATTGAAGTCACTAGCGATTCCATGATTTATCAGGATGAACAACAAGAAAAGCAAGACAGGATGGAATTTTTACAGGCTATGGGTGGATTCTTACAGCAAGCTATTCCTGCCGCACAAGCTACGCCTGAACTTACTCCTATGCTGATTGAAATGCTCAAGTTTGGCGTAACAGCGTTCAAAGCTGGTAAAGGTTTAGAAGGATTGATTGACGAAACCGCAGATAAGTTCCGTCAGCAAGCCGCTCAAGCTGAAGGTCAGCCAAAGCCGCCATCACCTGAAATGCAGAAGATGCAATTAGAAATGCAGATGGATCAGGCTAAGATGCAAGCCCAATCACAGGCTAAACAAGCTGAAATGCAAGCACAGATGCAGATGGAACAACAAAAGATGCAGATGCAGATGGAACTTGAAAAGGCTAAACAAGAGTACCAAGCTCAAGAGAACCAGCTTAAATTCCAACTGGAAGAACAACGCAATATGATGGATCGGGAAATGGAACTCAAGGTCGCACAGATGAAGATGATGACTGAACGCAATACCCAAGTCTTACTAGCCCACATTAACAACGGGGCAAAGATTGAAGTTGCAAGGATTGGCTCAGATGATTCAGACGGTGCAATGGCCTACGCTAACGAGCAAGATATGGCACAAGCTATGCAAAACCCAATGGAAACCGTTGCCAACGCAATTAACAATAACAGCAACCAAATGGCGATGATGCTTGGTGAAATGATGAATAAGCTAAACCAGCCTAAGACTGTAATTAGGGGTCAAGACGGTAAAATTGTAGGTGTTCAATGACCATATTAGTTAAGCACAGTAAAGTCAGCACAATACCTGACGATACAGATACCAGTTTAGTTCGCCCATCAGATTGGAACGCTGACCATACCCTAACAGGTACGATAGATGTAACTAACGGGGGAACTGGTGCATCAACCCTAACTGGCTATGTAAAGGGTAACGGCACAAGTGCAATGACGGCTGTTGCAACCGTACCAAGCACAGACATTACTGGTCTTGGCACAATGTCTACCCAAAACGCCAACGCAGTAACCATCACAGGCGGCACAATCAATGGCACTACTATAGGGGCTACTACAGCTACTACAGGTGCATTTACCACTTTAACTTCTACTGGTGGTGCTGTAAACGGAACTATAGGTGCTACTACCCCAGCCGCAGGAACATTTACTACTATTACAGGACAGACAGAAGTATTAAAAGGTACTGGTACAAACCTTTTTCTACAATCAAATACATTTACAACTACTTGGACACAAACTGCCGTAACTCCAGCAACAACTGTAGCAACTACTGACCCTTTTGGTGGCACAAATGCTTATACATTAACTGAGGATTCTTCCACAAACCCACACAGAATTTTTCAACCAGTAACAACAGTAAATCAAAGTTATGTAATTTCTTGTTACTTTAAAGCCAATACCCGTAATTGGGCACTTTTAAGAACAACAAATAGTGCTGGTACTGCTTTAAATGCGTACTTTAATGTTTCTACTGGAGTTTTAGGAACTGTTGATAGTGGTTTAACAGGCACAATCACTTCCGTTGGTAATGGTTGGTATCGTTGTTCTATAGTCTTAGCTAATGCCTTTAGTGGTGTTAATAACACAACTGTTGGTATGTCGTCAGCCGATAACACTCTTTCTTATACTGGCAATGGAACTTCAAGTATCTATATTTATGGGTCACAGTTTGAAGTTGGTAGTTTAATAAGCCCATATACAGCAACTACAACCTCTCAAGTTTACGGAACTCCTACCCTATCCTTTAGTGGAGTAGCAGGACTAGGACTAGAATCTAATGGTGCTTTATATGTTTCTCCAGCAGGAACAGGAGCATTACAAGCACAAGCTACTACATCTTCTACAGTAGGTGGTAATGCTAGGGGTGCTAATGCTGTTGATTGGCAGACAAGTAGGGCTAATGCGGCTTATGTTGCAAGTGGTTCGCAATCAACTGTAAGTGGTGGTGCAAGCAATAGGGCTACATCAACTTATGGAACTGTATCAGGTGGAAATAATAATAATTCATCAGGATTTGGTGCGGTTATCGCTGGTGGAAACACTAATACATCTAGTAACTCATATGCTTTTGTTGGGGCTGGTGAAAGTAATACAGCTAGTAACTATACTAGTGCCGTTGTTGCTGGTGCGTCTAATACTTCTGCGGGACTTTTTAATTTTGTTGGTGGTGGCTTTACCAATTCAGGTACAAGCGGTTCTGCCGTAACCACCCAAAGCGGCACAATGAACGCTACTACAGCCGTAACATTGTCAGGTTCAAACGCTAACATTAAAGTTGGTCAATACATTTCGGGTACTTCTATTGCTGGTGATACCTATGTAGCCGCCATTAGCGGAACAGCACTTACTCTAAGCAAAAACGCATCAGGTTCATCTACAAGCACTCTATCTTTCTTTACTCCTCATGGAGTAGTAGTAGGCGGTGGTAATAACCAAGCTACAGGTAGTTATTCATTTATCGGTGGTGGTGGTGATGCTGGTACTGCGGCTAATAGGAATACTGCATCAGGGGATTGGTCGGTAGTCTCTGGTGGATTTAAGAATGTGGCAAGTGGTTTATATTCAACTGTAGTTGGTGGGTATGGAAACACGGCTAATCAAACTGGTGCATTTGTTGGTGGTGGTGGATATGCTTTTGGCGGCTCAGGAGTAAATACTGCGTCTGGTCAATCTGCTGGTGTTGTAGCTGGAATTGTAAATACTGCTTCAGGTAATGCTTCTTTTGTTGGTGCTGGGTATTCTAATACAGCCAATAGCCAATATGGTGCTGTAATGGGCGGCAGTTTTGGAACAACCAGAAGTATCTTAGGAAATCATGTATTTTCTGCTTGTCAAAATCCAATATCACAATCAAGCGGAATTAATCAAGCCGCTTTATTAATACTTGCTAGACAAACAACTGATGCAACGGCAACTGTTTTATGTTCTGATAGTAGTGCCGCAAGCGGAACAAACCAAGTAATACTACCTAACAACTCTGCTTATTACTTTACTGGCGAAGTTATATCAGGAGTTACTGGCGGTGGTAATACTAAAGGTTGGGAAATCGCTGGTGTTATCAAGCGAGGTGCTAACGCTGGTGCTACAACTCTTGTAGGTTCAACCGTCACATCTTTATACGCTGATGCTGGTGCGGCAACATGGACTATTGGTCTTACAGCCGACACAACTAATGGTGGTTTAGCAGTAACTTTTACAGGGCAAGCAAGCACGACTATTCGTACAGTTTGCCAAATCCGTACAACAGAAATGACTTACTAAGGAGCAATCATGGCATTAAAACTTAACCTAGCATCAACTCAATTTGGTGTACCAGCCCCACAAGCCTACGCTAGAATTACTAACTTTTTTGGTACAAAAGACCAAATCCAAGTGCAAGTGGCTATTTACTACAACGAAGAAGCAAGACATAGCAACATGGCTACTGTTAAAGAAAATGCTCATTACATTGCGATTGAGGACTTAGAAGGTGATTTAATCCCTGCAATCTATGGAGTATTAAAGACCTTTACTGATTACGAAGGTGCAGTAGACGCATAATGTTTCAAACTGCGTTTCAACCTAATGCGTTTCAAAATAACGCATTTCAGATCAATGTTGAACCCGCAGGTGGGGATGATGGCGGTCACTTTACTAAGGAAGAACTGCGTAGAATTCAAAAGCTACAGCAGAAAATTGGTGAACGCCAACGCAGGATAGAGCAGGCCACCAAAGATGCTAACGCTTCACGCAAGCAAGCATTTAAGGACTTAATTGATCCTGTTGCAAAAGTTAAGCAATCTAAAGTACAATCAAAACAAGAGGTTAAAGCTGATATACCGTCAGTCGATACACAAGAATTACAGCGGTCTATAAGCTACCTTGAAAGACAACGGGATAACATTCTTGCGGCAGTAGCTTACAGAAACCAACAAAGGCTCATACAAGAGCAGTTGATATATATGGAAGCCAAACGCCTAGAGGAACTAGACGATGAGGTTGCACTATTACTACTTCTACATTAAACGCTGACAATCAATACAAATTAGCTTACGAACACCTACACGCTGGCAGATATGAAGCTGGCTTCAGGGGATTTGAATACCGCTGGCATCCTGACATTGTTGCCAAACAAGCCGTTCCCTACGCACCTGCTTTAAAAATGCCCGTATGGAGAGGTGAACCCCTATTAGGGAAAACCATAACAGTACAGATGGAGCAAGGATTTGGTGACATTATTATGTTTGCCCGATTCTTACCAGCTTTAAAGGCTTTAGGGGCATCTAGGGTTGTTGTTTTGCAAGAAAGCACCCTTCATCACTTGTTAGGTCAAATCCACGCTGTAGATGTATTTAGCAACGATTTAGGAAACGGTACTGCACAAGAATCTGATTACTGGATTGGCTCAATGTCGCTACCGTATTACATTTCGTTACAGCATCCCATCGTAAAATCAATGTTTCCTGTAACACGCAAGAAAATTGTAGGATCAGAAGGCTATTTACACGCCATTCCTAGCAATATTCCACCTAAAATCGGGGTAAATTGGGAAGCATCTAAGCAAACCCTGTACTACATTAAGTCGATTGCCCATGAACACATGGCAGAATTGGTCGGGGATGACGCATATTCGCTAAATCCTAATTCTGATGGGCTATTTCACCCACTTCCTGATGATGGTTGGAAAAAAAACTGGGTACAAACCGCTTCCCACATGAAGGCAATGAAAGGAATTGTTACTGTAGATACGGGAACTGCACATTTGGCTGGTGCTTTGGGCGTTAAATGTGTAGTTTTGCTTCCTAAAGAGGAATTTGTATGCTGGCGGTGGAAAAATGCCCGTTGGTACGACAGTA
>Ga0209191_1001589_pt1 | contig 14946 bp, 15 predicted proteins | sample S_130626_EF_Meta_FD_187320 | JGI IMG/M metagenome (GOLD analysis project Ga0209191, IMG submission 187320) | Freshwater microbial communities from Lake Simoncouche, Canada to study carbon cycling - S_130626_EF_MetaG (SPAdes) (version 2) | ecosystem: Environmental > Aquatic > Freshwater > Lake ... | reverse complement strand
GCATGCAACGCTAACGAGTGCATCTCTTCACCCACAGATGCCAGCAATACTGGCCGCGGATTACAAGGTTCAGTGAGTGTCGTGGATTTCTCACGAAAAACAGATTTCAGAATCTCTGTCAACAAATGTTCAACTTCAATACCGGTCTGAGTTTTCTCCCACTCATCACCAACTAAAAACAAAAGCGGAACAATAACTTCAGACCATGCGGCTATGACTCCATACTTTTCAATGTCTCGTCTGAGCGCATCTTCAATAAAATTTTTATCCAACGACTTAGATGCGGCATGTAGTGCTTCAACCAGATCTTCGCGAACTTCAAAATTATCTACAATGTGTTCGACTGAAATCTTGCCTTTGAAATTTTTTGCTTGCTGCGCAGCTTCTGCTGGTGAAACACCGGCGGTAATCAACTTACGCATCGCGGTCAGAATGGCTAGATCCTTTGGGCAGTATCGGCGGTGCTCGCCCGCTTCGTGGATCGAAGGACCAAGGCCATAGCGTCGGTCCCAGGTGCGAAGAGTTGCAGGGGCTACGCCGATCCGGCGGGCGACCGCGGCCACCGTTAACAACTCCTGCTCCATGGGGTAATCGTGGCGTGAAGTGGGCTAACTCACCACCCGAAAACACCTTCTGAACAACCTTTGGAGCGTTGCTACTTGAACAACCTATGGCACGGTTGTACTGTATGCCCATGGCCGAAATTTCACGCTTACCACGTCCCGTTGCTGATGAATGGGAATGGCAGTACCAGGGTTCATGCCGCGACCTGCCTTCAGAGATGTTTTTTCATCCTGATGGAGAGCGTGGTCCGCGTCGACGCAATCGTGAAAACACGGCGAAAGCTGTCTGCGCATCATGCCCGGTAATTGCCGCATGCCGCGCACACGCGCTCGCAGTTCAAGAACCATACGGAATTTGGGGAGGCCTATCTGAAGATGATCGCCTCGCCATTATTGGTAAGGACAGCACGCCAGATATTTCACACGCTTCATAGGCGTTCCTTCTCATCGAGGATAAGAAAAAGCCCCGCAGATAATTCTGCGGGGCTTTTTCTTTCGTGAATTAGTGAGAGTGTCCACCTGGACCATGTGAATGTCCGTGTCCACCTGCAGCATCAGCTGCAGCTTGTTCTGCTGGCTTGTCGTATACAACTGCTTCAGTTGTAATGAACATCGCAGCAATTGATGCAGCGTTTGCTAATGCAGAACGAGTTACCTTAACTGGATCGATAACTCCATCGGCAGCAAGATCACCGTAAACATCTGTTGCAGCGTTAAAGCCCTCGTTGTGCTTCATTGCGCGAACCTTTGCAACTACTACGTAGCCTTCAAGTCCTGCATTTTCTGCAATCCAACGAAGTGGTTCGTCACATGCCTTGCGAACTAAACGAACACCTACAGCCTTATCGCCAGTGAATCCAAGATCGCCTTCTAGGACGTCAGCTGCATGCACAAGTGCTGCGCCTCCACCAACAACGATTCCTTCTTCAACAGCGGCTCGAGTTGCAGAGATTGCATCCTCAAGACGGTGCTTCTTTTCATTCAATTCAACTTCAGTATGTGCGCCAACTTTGATTACGCATACTCCACCTGCAAGCTTGGCAAGACGTTCCTGTAGTTTTTCCTTGTCCCAGGATGAGTCACTGTTTTCGATTTCCTTGCGAAGTTCGGAAACACGTGCTGCAACAGCAGCCTTATCGCCTGCTCCATCAACGATGGTTGTTGCATCCTTTGTAACAACTATGCGACGAGCCTTACCTAAATCTTCAAGAGTTACGCTTTCAAGTTTCATTCCGAGCTCTGAGGAAATTACCTGTCCACCTGTAAGAACTGCGATGTCCTGCAGAGTTGCCTTACGGCGATCTCCGAAGCCAGGTGCCTTCACAGCAACTGATGCAAAGACTCCGCGCATGCGGTTAACAACTAGCGTTGAAAGTGCTTCACCTTCGATGTCTTCTGCGATGATCAATAGTGGCTTTGAAGCCTGGGCAACCTTTTCAAGCAATGGCAGCAGATCTGATAGAGCTGAAACCTTGTTACCTGAAATCAAGATGTAAGCATCTTCAAGGATTGCTTCCATGCGATCTTGATTGGTTACGAAGTACGGAGAAATGTAACCCTTGTCGAACTGCATTCCTTCAGTAAATTCAAGATCGAGTCCAGTTGTAGATGCTTCTTCAACTGTAATAACTCCATCTTTACCAACACGATCCATAGCTTCAGCAATTAACTCGCCAATAGCGCGATCCTGTGCAGAAATAGTTGCAACATCAGCAATCTGTGGCTTTCCATTAACTGGAGTTGCCTGCGAGCGCAATTTTTCGGAAACCGCTGCTACGGCTGCTTCGATGCCCTGCTTAATATCCATTGGCTGTGCGCCAGCTGCAAGGTTACGAAGTCCTTCTTTAACCATTGCTTGTGCCAAAACAGTTGCTGTTGTAGTTCCGTCACCTGCGACATCATTTGTCTTCGTCGCAACTTCTTTAACTAACTGAGCACCCATGTTTTCAGCAGGATCTGATAGTTCAATTTCCTTTGCAATTGTCACACCATCATTAGTAATGATTGGTGCACCAAAAGATTTACCGATAACAACATTGCGACCCTTAGGCCCAAGAGTTACCTTTACTGTGTCAGCAAGAATATTGACACCGCGCTCCATGGCACGGCGTGCTTGCTCGTCGAATTGAAGACTTTTTCCCATTTACTTCTCGATTACAGCGAGAATGTCGCGAGCTGAAAGTACAAGTAGATCTTCTCCACCATGCTTGATTTCAGTTCCGCCGTACTTGCTGTAAAGAACTACATCGCCAACTTTGACATCCATTGGAACGCGTACGCCATCGTCAAAGCGACCTGGGCCTACTGCAATGACAGTGCCCTCTTGTGGCTTCTCTTTTGCAGTATCTGGAATAACAAGACCTGACGCTGTTGTTGTCTCAGCCTCATTTGTCTTGATAACGATGCGATCTTCTAGTGGCTTAATTGCCATTGGGTTGACTCCTTCTATGTTCTTACCTATTGGTTGTGTTGCTCGTGCGGCCCGAGTTAGCAGACTCGGGTCGTGAGTGCTAACGCAAACTCTAGGCGTGCCTTACTCGCACGGCAAATTGAGGAGTTAGAGAGAAACGGTGGTTACAGGCAGGCTGGAATCAGCGTCAAAAGCCGCTGGGCTGGGCCTGCGGCCTGCTGAAACCATCAGGGATCCAAGAGCGGCGACCATCGCCCCGTTATCAGTACACAACCCTGGGCTAGGAACCCTCAGCTGAATCCCCGCCTTATCGCAGCGTTCTTGGGCAACGGCTCGAAGCCTCGAGTTAGCCGCTACCCCACCTGCAATAACAAGTGAATCGATCCCCGATTGTTTACAGGCAGCGACAGCTTTCAATAACAAAACATCAACGATTGCTTCTTGGAAAGAGGCCGCAACATCGCTCTTTTTGTAGTCAGGTGTTGCCTCTAGATATCTAGCAACCGCTGTCTTTAGCCCAGAAAATGAGAAATCAAATGGCCTGGTCTGCCAATCATTTGATGTTGTTAAGCCGCGTGGAAAATCAATTGCGGTTGCATTGCCATCATGTGCCAACTTATCGATAGCAGGACCTCCGGGAAATCCTAATTTCATTACTCGTGCGATTTTGTCAAATGCTTCTCCCGCAGCATCATCCATAGTTTCGCCAAGTTTTGTAATTGATCCAGTGATGTCATCTACCTGCAATAGTGATGAGTGACCACCACTAACTAGTAACGCAATAGTTGGATCCAATGGATTGCTGTGTGTCAACGAATCAACACTGACATGAGCAGCTAAATGATTGACTGCATAAATTGGTTTGTTTAAACCAAGTGCAAGACCTGCTGCAGATCCAACGCCTACCAAAAGTGCTCCAACTAATCCTGGCCCACCTGTTACGGCAACCGCATCGATATCCTTTAAAGAAATTTTTGAATCTTTAAGGGCTTGATTCAATGTTGGAATCATTGCTTCTAAATGTGCCCGGCTTGCAATTTCAGGTACAACTCCCCCGAAACGTGCATGTTCTTCAACGCTAGATGCAATGACGTTGGCAAGTAGTGTGCGCCCACGAACAATACCTACGGCGGTTTCATCGCAGGAGGTTTCGATACCTAAAACAATTGGCTCACTCATGAAAGCTCCAATCGCATTACTTGAGCATCAAGACCAGCACCAAAATAATCTTTGCGGATATTTAGTGTGGAATACCCTAATGATTCATAAAGACCTATTGCTTCATGGTTATCTGTCTTTACTTCAAGCATCATTGCAGTTGACCCTTGCGCATTAGCCCAATCGGTTATCAAGGCCATAAGTGCTTTAGCGATGCCTTTTCCACGATGCGCTGGCACAACACCCACAGTCAAAATGTCTGCTTCTACCGCCCCTGGCGCAAAGACTCCTGCGTAGCCAACGATGCTCTCAGTCTCATCAATGGCAACAACAAAATGGCGGGTTGGGCTCGAAAACTCTTCTTTGTATTGGGACGCAGACCATGGTGAGTACGGAAACAACTCTTTATCCAAAGAAACAAAAACTGAAAGATCAAAAGCGTTTGCTTCGCGATAGGTAATCATCTGTCCACCGTTGCAACTGCATCCGGTCTGCGCAAATAAATTGGCTCAGTAATATCACCAGGAACAGTAACAAGTGACCGCATATCCGGAAATAGATCTGCATGTATCGGTGCACCAGTAACGTCAGCTGGGAAATCAACCGCTGGTTCCCCAACACGCACTCCATCTTTGTATCTAGCCCAATAAACTTCTTTGCGCCTTGCATCAACAGTAATAATGAAATCCTTCTCGTCGATCTGCGCAGCGATAGCATCTAGCGAACACACTCCACGTACTGGTATTTCGCGAGCTAAAGCAAAACTTTGTGCAAATGCAATTCCAACGCGGAGTCCCGTAAATGGACCAGGACCCATGCCAACGACAACTTCATTTACTTCACTGACCGCTAACGCTTCTTGGACTAATGCAGGTAGCGAAGGTCCATGTGCGGTAGCGCCATCCCGAAAACCGCTAAACACAACGTTGTCACCATCGATGATTGCTACAGAGGTACGTGATGTTGAAGTATCAATCGCCAAAACTTTACTCACAACGAAAACCCTGCCCATCGGGGCCCTACCGGTCTGATCTCAACTTTTCTAATATCTTCGCTTCTATCAATTGTAATTTCTAGTCGATCTTGACTAAGGCGAGCGGATTCTGCGCCACCCCATTCAATCAGGGTAATTGAGCCAGCGATATCTAGATCTAAATCATCAAGATAGAGATTGGGATTTTCAGAATCTAGTAACCGATATGCATCAACATGAATGAACGGGACTGATGCTTTGTGAACACGTGAGATAACAAATGTAGGAGAAGTTATTCCGGTTATTCCAAGGCCTGCTCCAACACCTTGTGCCAATACAGTTTTGCCCGCCCCTAGTGGGCCATTTACGAGAATTAAATCACCAGCTTTTAGGTGAGCCGCAATTTTCGCACCCAATTGATGCATCTCATCTGCGGTATCAATTGTGATCACTGGCTTAGCCTAAGGCACCAGAACTTTGAACCAATCCAATGAATCAGGGTTGGCTAAGGCGTCGCGATTACGCACTTCGCGGCCATTAATAACATCAGTAACAGCAAGTTCTACTAACTTATTGGATTTGGTGCGAGGTAGTTCAGGGGCCACGATAATTAAATCTGGAACGTGCCGAGGGCTTGCTTGCGTGCGTAAAGCAACCTTGATTTCTTTCTCAATGGTTTCATTGAATTCTTGACCTGCTTTCACGACAACGAATAAAATTACGCGCGTGTCATTCTCCCAATCTTGCGAAACAGCCATGGCCTCTTGCACCTGCGGGAAAGTTTCAACAACGCGATAAATCTCCGCTGTTCCAATACGCACACCTTTTGAATTTAATGTGGCATCGCTGCGGCCAAATAATGTAAAGCCACCTGTAGCCGATTTGGAAGCAAAGTCACCATGTGTCCATACTCCAGGAAAACCTTCGAAATATGCAGCTTTGTACTTCTGATTATTTACATCATTCCAGAATCCAATTGGCTTTGAAGGAAAAGGAACGGTGCACACGAGTTCTCCCTTTTCATCAATTGCTGCACTTTTGCCTTGGACATCATAAACATCTGTTGCCATTCCAAGACATGGACCTTGAAGTTCGCCACGATAAACAGGCTGCGTCGGAACACCGGCCAAGAAACAGCCGCAGATATCTGTTCCACCTGACATAGATGCGAGGTGCACATCGGATTTAATTGATGAATATACATAGTCAAAACTTTCCGGAGATAAGACAGAGCCAGTTGAGCCAATTGTTTTTACTGAAGAAAGATCATGGCTTTTTGTCGGTTTTAATCCTTCTTTGTTTGCAGAGTCAATAAACTTTGCAGATAACCCAAAGAAATTCAACTTTTCATTCTGCGCAATGTCAAAGAGAATTGTTGGAGTTGGTGCCATTGGTGCGCCATCGAATAAAACTATTGTGGCACCACGACCAAGAGCCATAATCAACCAGTTCCACATCATCCAGCCGCAGGTCGTAAAGAAAAAAACATTGTTGCCCCTTGAGATATTAAATTGATACAACATTTCAGCTTGGGCTTTTAACATAACCCCAGCTCCACTGTGCGTGATGCACTTTGGCTTACCTGTGGTGCCAGATGAGAACAGCACAAAACCTGGATGGTTAAAGGGCAATTGTTCGTAATGCGCTGCAGTTCCAATAAACGGCTTAATCCATTCATCAAATTGGCTTAGCCGAACAGTTCTCCTAAGTGTTGGCAGAAGTTTCTCAATTTCTGCAGACTTTTCTGAGCAATCAAAGTATTTACCGTTGTATTGATAACCATCTGCGGCCAACAAAATCTTTGGCTCGACCTGACCAAAACGATCTTCAACGGCGTGTGGAGCAAAATCGGGAGAAGCGGTAGAAATAACTGCGCCAATACTTAGCGCACCAAGTCCGTAAATTACTGTTTCGGTGACATTAGGAACCCAAGCAACCACACGGTCACCGGCCCCCACTCCTTCAGCACGCATAGCCGCTGCAGTTGCAGCAACCTTTATGCGAAGTTCTGACCAAGTAATTTCAGATCGAGATCCATCTTCAAGAAGGGAAACAATCGCAGCATCGCCATCGCTACCCTTTGACAAGAGATTTTCTGCAACATTTAACTGTGCATCAGAGAAAAACTCAGCAGAAATAAAGTTGGAACCAGGGGTGTAAAACTTGGTGCCTTTTGTACCAATAATTTCGTTGTCATCCCATGCACGCGACCAAAACTCTCCAGGGTTTGCGATGCTCCATGAATGTAATTGCGAATATGAAATGAACCCAAGATCTCCTTGCAGCTTTTCTATTGCCGAGTCACCGGTAAGTGCAGGTTCCCAGAGTTTTAGATTCATGATGATTTACGAGTTAGCGCCTTCAGTCGAAGTCGATAATAAGCTCCTGATAAACCACCTGGAGCAAACATCACGATGAAAATAAAGATTATTCCAAGCAATAGGGCTGGCTCTGCGATTGGTCCACCAATCCATTCAGGAATTGAATTGAAAGACTCTTGCTGAGTTAAATCCTGCATACGGGTAGATGCAAACGAGTAGAAAATTCCACCAAGGACTGCTCCCCATCGAGTCACAGCACCACCAATAACAACCATGAGTAATAGGGAGATTGTGACTCCTGATTCGGCAAATCGAGGTGCTGCACTACCTGCGGCAATAAGCATTACAAATCCCAGCATTCCAGCAAGAGTTCCACTTATTACAAATGACAAAAGCTTGAAACGTTGTGTGTTTAATCCAAGAACCTGAACTCTTTGTTCGTTGTCGCGGAGCGCAGCAAAGACGCGACCAGCTGAGCTTTCTGTTACCCACCAGATGACAAGATAAGTCACGATTAATGCCAAGAGTGCGGTCCAGTAAATGTACTTTGTGTTAAAAACCCCAATCCAGAATTGAGGTATAAATTCCGCGTTTAGTGCAATTCCGTTTTCTCCACCAGTTAGGTTAAAGAAGTTACGTCCCACGATTACATGTCCAGCCTCACCAAATGCCAAGGTCACCATTGCAAAGGTGATTCCAGTTGTACGTAATGAAGCTGCACCAACCAGTGCTGCTAACGCTCCACTTGCAACAGTTGCAATGATTGCTGCCATCCACCATGAAACTATTTCTTTATTGATCAATATGCAAGATACGTAGACACCGGTAGCAAAGTACAAAGCGTGACCAAAAGATAGAAGTCCGGTAAAACCAAAGAGAAGGTCATATGTTAGAGCGAGTGCACCCCAGATAAATGCAACAGCCAATGTTTGCTGTAGCCCAGGCTGGCCCAATGGAAGAGATGTAAAAATTGGAGCAACTGCAAGTACCAATAGTAGTAATCCCAAGAGTGGGCGTGAATACTTCCAACGCAACATTATGCACGCACCTTTCCTAGTAGTCCTTGTGGTCTGATTAGCAATACACCAGCAAGCAAAATAACCACCACAAAGTCACCAAGGCCAGTTACATAATAATTAGCGAACTGTCGTATCACTCCAATAAGCATGGCTGCTAAAAAGCTTCCCGGTACAGATCCCATTCCGCCGATTACAACGACAATGAAGCCGTAAATGAGGTACGAGCCTGCAATCAGCGGAGAAACTCCATTGGAGTACACAGATACAAGCACTCCGCCGACTCCTGCAGCAAATCCACCCAAGAAAAACACGGTACTAAATGCACGGCGGACATTGATTCCTAGAGCATTTACCATATTTCGATTTTCAACACCTGCACGAATAATCAATCCGATTCGCGTGTATTTCAAAAGGAGCCAGTTGCCAATCAGTAATAGAACCGCAGTAACGATATAAATAATGCGGTCAGCTGGAATCATTGCTCCACCAATATTTATGGCAGTTAAAAACCACATTGGCGTTGGGAACATGATCAGATCATTTCCAAACCATCCGCCTAACACTGCGCCAACAACGAGTGCCACACCCACAGTTACTAGTGCCTGATCAATGTGGCGATCGTACAATCGAGTGATTAAGAGCTGCTCCATCAATAATGCAAATAATCCGGCAGCTAGGCCTCCAACGATCATGGCAATTATGAAATCCACCATTGTGGTTTCAGGACCAAGTTTTGTAGCAATCCAATATCCAACAAATGCGCCAACGGATAGAAAGCTTCCATGTGCAAAGTTAAGAACACCCATCAAGCCATAAATCAATGAAAGTCCTGAAGCAACCAAGAAATACAGCGCGCCTAATCCAATGCCAGTGATTCCGATCAGAATAAATGTATCCATTTACTTGTGACCTCCACTCACGCCTAGCATCTGATGTACCCATGATTCATCATGAAGGTTTTCTGGTCCACCCTGGTATACAACGCGACCTTGGTCCATCACAATTACATGTTGAGCAACTCGTTTAACTAATGCAAGGTTTTGTTCAACTAGCAACATTGTTGTTGACTGAGACACCTTCACAAGAACGTCTGCAACCTCAGTAACAAGTTTTGGCGCTAATCCTTTTGTTGGTTCATCCACAAGTAAAATTTCATTTTTATTGAGCAGCGCACGCGCAATTGCAACCATCTGCTGCTGTCCACCAGAGAGCGACCCGGCTTGCTGCGCAGCCCGAGTATCTAACTCTGGAAAGAGATCGTAAACAACTTTGTATGAATCATTATTATTTTTACCCCTTGCTGCAAGTGAAAGATTCTCTTTCACTGTAAGGGTTGCAAAAATCTCTCGATCTTCAGGTACAAAAGCGACACCTGATTGAACGATCTTGTGCGTCTGCATTCCAAGAATCGGCTTACCGTTGAGTTCTACTGACCCTGTTCCTTCATAGAAGCCCATGATTGTTCGAAGTGTCGTTGATTTTCCAACACCATTTCGCCCAAGCAAGGCAGTGACCTTGTTTGTGGGAACATCAAAAGTGACCCCATGTAAAATGTGGGATTCATTAATCTTTACGTGAAGATCCTTTACCGTTAAAGCGTTCATAGTGCTTCTCCGATATATGCAGATTGAACAATTGGATTGCTAATTACATTCTGTGGAGTATCACAGACCAACAGCTCACCATAATTTAGAACTGCGATTCGATCGGCAAGACCCAGAATGACCTCCATATGATGTTCAACAATCAAAACAGTTTTCTTATGCTCTGTTGCAAGTGCGCGAATAATCTCGACAAGCTCTGGAACATTTTCAACGCTCATACCTGCCATAGGCTCATCAAGTAAAACAATGTCAGATTGAGAAGCAAGAACAATGGCAATCTCTAAACGACGCTTATCGCCATGAGAAAGTGATCCTGCTCGTTGCATCGCACGTGCTGATAGTCCAACTTTCGCCAAGCAATCATGTGCTGTTTGCACTACTTCTGTAAATTTATAGGCATTACGTGTCAGGTTCATTGATTGGCCATTAGCGGCCTGTGCTGCAATGCGAACATTTTCAAGACAGGTTAAGTTTATGAACACACTAGAGGTCTGAAATGTGCGAGCTATTCCAGCTCGAGCGCAATCGTGGGGTTCAAAGTTGGTAGTTTCGGTATCTCCGACAAAGATCTGGCCACGTGAAGGCTTGCGGATACCGCTGAGAAGATTGAAAAGAGATGTCTTGCCGGCACCATTTGGTCCAATAATTCCAAGTGTTTCATTTGGTGCAACGTCCAATGTGATTCCGTCAAGAATCTTTGCGCCACCGATGTTAAGGGAAAGATCCTTAACGCTTAAAGCCGATTTCACTATCGCAACCCCTTTGTTACTTATGGCAAAGAATATAGAGAACCCCGGTGTATTTCTACACCGGGGTTCATTTAATCTATATGTTCTGTATTACTTACCTACACTGGCGATTGTCTTAATTAGTTTAGGAACGTAACGGGTTCCTGACTTATTAAGCGAGACCAAGAACATTGGCTGAATCAATAGGTGTGAAGAAGGATCAATTCTCACTAGACCCTTGACTCCAACCCATGACTTACCTTCTAACTGGCGGATCATTTGATCAACATCTTGATTTGGGTTAGCTGTTAATGCCATAACAATCATCTTCGCAGCATCTGCACCTGTTGAAGTGAAAAGATCCTGAGTCTTGCCGTTTTTGGCATACCATGCTGCTAAGTCAGCAGCTGCACCTGAATTTGATGCACCAGCGAAGTAGCTATTTGTCAGGATCGCATTTGTTCCTTCGAATAGTGTTCCGTAGATGTCATATGTTGCAGCACCTGCAAGACCAGTAATTGGTCGCTGTGTTGCATAGGCACCTTGAATCTTTAGAGAGGTGAGCATTGCACCTGCTGTTAGAGCATTTGACCACGCAATAAAGATGTAAGAACCCTTTGCATCTGCTGCCTTCTTAGCAAATGGTGTGAAATCTGAAGTAGATGTTGGAACTTTGATCTCTTCAAACTTGGCACCCTGTGGCCCTAGAAGAGCCTTTGCTGCTGCAATGTTTCCTGCACCGAACGCGTTGTCTTCAACAAACAAAACAACCTTCTTGCCTGTAATTGGCTTAATGCCTGCAAGTGGAGCTAGATCCTGAGTTGAAGAGTTTCCTGAACGGAAAACATACTTGTTAGCAGATGAAGTAACGAGGTCGTTTTTAGCTGGGCCTGAGATGTACAGAACTTTGTTCTGTGCGGCTAGTGGAGCAAGAGTGAGAGCAACACCTGATGATGCTGTTCCAACGATTACCTTTGTACCGTTACCAACCATTTCCTTAAATGACGCAGTTGCTGATGCAGGATCAGCGCCATCATCCTTTGACGTTACAACAAGCTTCTTGCCATTAATGGCCATCTTTCCGCCTGTGTAATAGTTCAAGCCCCACTCAAGACCTTCGTTATATGCCACACCGTATGAAGCAAGTGGACCAGATGTTGATGTGATTACACCAATCTTGATTTCGCCAGCAGCCTGAGCTGGTGCAATGCTTGGAGCCAGAACGGCTAGTGAAATTGCCGCTACAACCAAACGCTTTAGTGAGCTTTTGCTCATTTATTACTCCTAATCAAATTATTTGGTCCACGAGGATTAGACCTTCTTGGGACTTAATCTAGATGATTTCCCAAGTAAAATTGCACTACTTTGGTTTCAATTTGATTACTTTTTAGGCAAATTTGGTTGGAAATAGGGCTAACCGGGGGCAGACTACGCCTATGTCATTGCCTACTCAGCGAACTCTGGTTCCGGTCACAGGAGGAGATCTAGCAGTATTTCATTATGGGAATGGGGCGGGAGACCCGGTCCTATTAATCCATGGCGTTACATCTTCCAATAGAGCCTTCCAACTTTTTGCAGACTCTTTGATTGCACGTGGCAAAGCACCATTTGCTGTTGACCTTCGCGGACGTGGAGATTCAAACCCTTTACCTGGCCCCTTTGGAATGGCAACACATGCAAAAGATATGGCAGCTGTTATCGATCACTTCGGTTGGAAAAATCCAGATGTCATTGGACATTCAATGGGCGCATTTGTAACTGCAGCATTAGTTGGATTGTATCCAGACAAAGTTGGAAATGTAGTTTTTGCTGATGGCGGAGTCCCGCTTCCGATGCCACCTGGAATGACTGTTGAACAAATCATGCCATTTGTTTTGGGGCCTGCAATGACAAGACTTGCGATGACTTTTGAGAATAAGGATGCGTATAGAAATTATTGGAAACCTCAAGCAGCTTTTGTGAAAGGTTGGTCATCTGTGCTTGATGAGTATGTTGACTACGACCTGCGTGGCACAGAACCAACCATGAAAGCAGCAACAAATCCAGTCGCTGTCGAAGAAGATTCACGTGATTTGTTTGGTGATGACCTAATAGTTAGATCATTAAAGGGGTTAACAAAAGAATCTCTCTTTATTAAGGCAGAACGTGGATTACAAAATGAAGAAAATGGTTTATATCCAATGTCCGTACTAGATGCAGTTTTGCCTGCCTATCCTCAACTTAAACTTGAGTTCTTGGCTGATTGCAATCACTACGACATGTTCTTAGAAGAATCTGGTGCTGAAAAAGTTGCCACCATCATCTACGGGGCTCGCTGATGAGTCTTAGGGGAAAGCGCGCTTTTATCACCGGTTCTTTTCAGGGTATTGGCTTAGGAATTGCTACCTCACTTGCCGCAGAAGGTGCAGCAATTGTTTTGCATGGTCTTGCTGATGAAGCGACTATCGCTGCTGCTGAAAAGGCTGTTCTTGCTGCTGGGGCAGCGAAGGTTGAGAGCCACGTTTCAGATCTGCGTGATGTCAAGGCAACTGAAGAGCTAATTGCAAAGATTCTTGCAAACGGTCCTGTAGATATCTTGTGTAACAACGCAGGTATTCAATACACCGCAACAATTGCCGAAATGCCAAGTGAAAAATGGAACGATATAGTCGCAATCAACTTAACTTCGTTCTTTGACGCTATGCGCTTGCTTTTGCCGCAGATGAAAGAGCGCGGCTACGGACGCGTAATCAATACTGCATCTGTCCATGGGCTAGTTGCTTCAGCTGCAAAGGGTCCTTACGTGGCGGCGAAGCATGGAGTTATTGGATTAACCAAAGTTGCAGCCCTTGAATACGCAGCAGTTGGTTCACGCGAAACGGGAGGCGTAACAATTAATGCGATATGCCCTGGGTGGGTTGAGACAGCATTGATCGAGCCACAGATTCAAGCAAAGGTTGATTTGCACAATGGAGATCGTGCAGCAGGAATTGCAGATCTGTTGTCTGAAAAGCAACCATCGCGTCGCATGTCCACCCCTGATGAAATTGGCGCTATCGCAGTTTTCTTATGTTCAAATGCTGCACATAACATCACGGGCATAGACATTGCCGTTGATGGTGGTTGGACCGCTCAATAACAATCAATAAATATGAGGTGCGTAAATTCTAGGCACTCGTGGGCCAATTCGTGTCACAATTTCATAATTAATTGATAACGATGCGGTACCCCAATCATCGGCGGTGTACTCACCATGCGAGCCATCACCGAAAACAATCACCCAATCCCCAGAAACCGCTGTGGAATCAGCCCCTAAGTCAACGACAAATTGATCCATAGAAATCCGCCCAATGATGGGTGCTTTTTTGCCGTCAATAAAGACACCCACATTTTTTGCGATTCGCGGAATTCCATCGGCATACCCCATAGAAACAACACCTAATGTGGTTTGTGTGGATGTGCGAGCTGTGGCCCCATATCCAACTGCAACACCGGCAGGTACTGACTTAACCAAGTGCAACTTTGCGCGCAACTGCATCACCGGCTTTAGAGAAAGTTGTGCGCTGCTACCTAAAGTTGAAACATCTGGAGACAATCCGTACATCGAAATTCCGGTACGGACTAAATTGAAGTGGGCCGAAGGATTCTTAATAGTCGCAGCTGAATTTGAAAGATGTTTAATCGGTGGATTGATACCAATCTTTGCAAGATCTGCAACCATAGTGTTAAACCGTTGTAACTGTTCATCATTTTGTTTTTCATCTGGTTCATCAGCCCTGGCAAAATGTGAAAAGACCCCGATGACGTTTACTGTTGAAAAATCGTGTAGTAAAAATTCTTCCCATTCATCTAAGAAGCCGCCACGTGTCATGCCAGTGTCTAATTCGATGTGAATCCGAGGTTTGTTTGGCAGCTGAGCGATTTCTTTAAATGCTGCGATAGATGCAACGGCAATATCAATATCGTGATCAACTGCAGATTTAAAATCAGAACCTGGCGAAACCAACCATGCCAAAATTGGAATTCGAACTCCATGGGTTCGAAGTGTGATTGCTTCTTCTAGTAAAGCAACACCTAGCCAATCAGCACCGGCTTTTTCGGCGGAAAGACCAACACCTAATAAGCCGTGACCATAGGCATCTGCTTTAACTACCGCCATTAATTGGGTTTTACTGGCCGATTTTAATTGAG
>Ga0209191_1001586_pt1 | contig 14962 bp, 11 predicted proteins | sample S_130626_EF_Meta_FD_187320 | JGI IMG/M metagenome (GOLD analysis project Ga0209191, IMG submission 187320) | Freshwater microbial communities from Lake Simoncouche, Canada to study carbon cycling - S_130626_EF_MetaG (SPAdes) (version 2) | ecosystem: Environmental > Aquatic > Freshwater > Lake ... | reverse complement strand
TAATCCCCAGGATAAAAATTATGAAGATTTTTCTAAAAGTCCTTATTATAACGCTTTTGTTAAGTTTGGCAGCTTTGTTAGTAACGTCAATCCTCTCTATCCGGAACGATTCATTGACTGGGTTGTATCATCAGGTGTCAAATTGGATCACTGGTGCAGAGACGAACTTTACGACCAATACGTCTTTGACCTTATCAGAAAAGAATCCGTCGAAACAGCGTTAGAGCGTAGCATTAGCCATATGTTATCTTGGGCAAACGATAACAATGCACAGTGGAATCATTATTTTCATTATGTAAGTTTAAGTCGTGCTTGTTATGATATTAAAGATGGAAAGATTAGTCCGTGGATTGTTTTAAATTCAGCAAGCGGTAAAGCAATGCTACAAAAGTTTAGTGACGAACAGTTAGGACATGTACAGAAAATAATTGATCCTCCATTCTGGACTAGTAAGTTTAAAAAACTGCCAGCTGATGCAGAATTGGTCAAACAAGTAGTTAAGGAAAGTAATATATAATGCCAGATATCGATATTGACTTTGCAGATAGAACACAAGTTTTAGACGTGCTAAAACATATTGATGCACGACTAGACACAGATAAAAAGCATAACACTGGTGTGTATGTGCAGAGTATTCCGTTTAATCCTGTAACAGGATTGAGTACAGTTGATTATAAAACAGCAGAAGATAGAGGTTATTTTAAGATAGATTTTTTGAATGTAAGTGTCTATGAAAGTGTTAAAAGTAAAGAGCATTTAACTAAATTATTGGAGACTGAACCACTATGGGATTTACTCTTGGAAGACGACTTTGTGAACAAACTATTCCATGTGAATGGACACGGGAGCATTTTAAGGCAGATGGTACCAGAGTCTATAGAACAACTAGCGGCGGTACTAGCAATGATAAGACCTGCGAAACGTTATCTGATTGGGAAAGATTGGACTACGGTGATGACGGAGATCTGGACGAAACCAGAGAACGATGACTATTACTTTAAGAAGGCACATGCTATTGCCTACGCACATGTGATTGTTGTGCAGATGAATTTAATATGCGAAGATTTACTTAACCCTGCGGACTAGTTGTAGACTTTTACGTTTAACACGTTTGAGTGTAAGATTCATTAAATTAACCACTGGCCCTAAGATTATTCGTGTATCTTTGCTGTTGAATGTTTTAACAGCATAGGCAAATGGTCCAATTTGATCTCTACAAAATATATTAATAGGATATTGACGGTTACTTTCCCACCACCATATTTCGCCTATTTCTAAAAAGAGTGTTTTCTCTTCTTGGGTTTTGATGGCATTTAAATCATAGAAGCTTGTAACAAACTGATCCTGATTTATTATGATGCCCACGTATTCGTCTTCTCCGTAGTTTATCACACTAATGAAGGGTAAGTTTTGTTCGATATTGTCTCTTAGTTTTGCCATAAATACTATTAAAGGTCCTTGTCAATGCAAAAAGTTCAAAGTTATTTATATCCTAACAGAGTTATACTTATAGCCAATTTGGCAGGATTCACTGTGGAGAACACCGTCGTGTATGCAAAAACTGTAAAAATTTATAATGGTATCGATAACACTATAGAATTCGATATTCAGAACGCCGACCAAAAGCGTATTGATTTATCAACTATGTCTAACATAGAATTAAATCTAATGGACATGTCTGGCAACGCATTACCTGAAAGCCCATACATTGTTAGTCCCACAACCATCAAAGGCATTGCCACTGTTACTATTCCATTTGATGATTTAGTGGACTTAGCAGATCAAAACCTACGTTATAGTGTTACAGCCGTTAGTGGCGGTAAAGATGTTATTCTCTATTGCGACAGCAGATTCAGTGCAGTTGGCACAATCCAATTGATTGGCAATGCTATGCCTAAGATCAGAGACGAAATGATCTATGATAAGTTTGTGGGAGAAATCAACTATATGGGCAATGTTATTGACCATACACCTGCTATTCCTTGCAAATTTTATGAAGCCGCAGCTATTGAATCAATGGATTTTGAAATCTATTTAGATAGATTTATTGGCACAGTCTATGTAGAAGCAACCACAGACATGACAATTTCGGTAGACTCTTTTAAAAGCGCCACACGTATTCAAACGTTCACAACCGCAGTGGCATCAACACAAACATTGGCATTTAACAATGTTGATGTGGGCACATACAACTACTTTAGAATTAGTTGGCAATATCCAGATGTGTGGCAAATTAACGGCGCTCAAGACCCGTATCCTACATACGGACGAGTTACCAAAGTCATTGCTATTTCTTAACTAGTCTGTTATAATAAGGCATGAGCCTTATAGCGGATACACTATTACAATACCTTCCTAGCAAGCGTAAACATACTCCAAGTGGTTGGATATCGTTTAATGCTGTCTGTTGTGATGACAAGAGACAACGTGGTGGATTCATTGTCAACGACGGAGACGCTGTAAGCTATCACTGCTTTAATTGCGGGTTCAAATGCAGTTGGCAACCAGGTAGACATATCAGTCAAAAAATGAATAAATTCATGCGGGATTTAATTATCCCGGATGACATCATCAGCCAATTACGTTTAGAAGCACTTAGACTAGACGACACTAGCACTACAGAAATACGCAGCGTAATTCCTAAATTTGATGTACGTGCATTGCCGATGGATGCAATTAGTTTTGAAGAATTAGATACGTTCTTAAAACTTCCAGACGGAGATTACGCAGTTCCAACAAAGTTTACTGAAGCATACGCATACCTAATTGATAGAAAAATTGATCCGTGGAGTTATCCATTTTACTGGACTAACAAGGTAGGATTTAACAATAGAATTATTATTCCATTCTTATACAATAATGAAATTGTAGGTTGGACTGCCCGTGCTATTAATGATGCAAAGCCCAAGTATCTGAGTGAGCAACAACCGGGCTATGTATTCAATTTAGATGCACAACATGACGATAGGGAATTCGTGATTGTTTGTGAAGGCCCGTTTGACGCACTAAGTATTAACGGATGTGCGTTACTAGGAGCAGAGATAAAAGATAGTCAAAACTGGCTATTAAAACAATTGGGCAAAGAACTTGTGCTTGTACCAGACAAGGATCACGAAGGTCCAAGAACAGTAGAACAAGCAATAGAAATGGGTTGGAGTGTAAGTATGCCTGAATGGCCCAAGGGTGTTAAAGATGTTAACGATGCTGTAATAAAAATAGGTCAATTGGCCACATTATGGCTAATTGTTCAAGCAAAAGAATCTAACAGCTTAAAGATTCAATTAAAAGCAAAAAAATGGTTTAAGGAAGACTAATGGCACAGAATATAAATTATGGTTATGATGTACAGAAATTGTACTTGGAAATGATGTTAAGCGATGCAGAGACATTTGTTCGTTGCCAAAGTATTTTTGATCATACATTGTTTGATCGCAAGTTACAAGACCCAGCAGAGTTTATCAACAAGTATGTGGAACAGTATAATGTATTGCCCACATTTGACATTGTAAATGCCAGTGTTGGTGCAAGTCTTAAGCCACCAGAGGGCGTTAAGGAAAACAATTATGACTGGGTCTTAAACGACTTTGAAACTTTTATTAGACACAAAGGGCTTGAACGAGCTATTCTAGAAAGTGCTGACTTGTTGGAAAAAGGTGAGTATGGTCCAGTGGAAGAAAAGATCAAAGCAGCAGTACAAATTGGCCTACAACGTGACATGGGTACTGATTATTTTGAAGATCCCCGTGCAAGACTTTTAAGGATAAAGGATAAAAATGGACAAATTTCGACAGGTTGGAAAAGCATTGATGACAGGTTGTATGGAGGCTTTAATCGCGGCGAGCTCAACATTTGGGCTGGCGGCAGCGGCGCTGGCAAATCCTTATTTTTGGCTAATCTTGGTGTCAATTACGCTCTTGCTGGATTAAATGTTTTATATCTAACACTTGAACTTAGTGAAGACTTGGTGTGTATGCGTGTGGATGCAATGACCACAGGAATACCCACAAGAGAGATTTTTAAGAACATCGATGACGTTGAGATGAAAGTTAAGATGATTGGCAAGAAGTCTGGCAACTTACAAGTTAAGTATATGCCCAGCGGTAAAACTGCCAATGACATTCGTGCGTATATGAAAGAGTATGAAGTTAAACTAGGACACAAGATTGATGTTCTATTAGTTGACTACATGGACTTGATTATGCCATTGAGCAAGCGTATCAGTGCTGAAAACTTGTTTGTTAAGGACAAGTATGTCAGTGAAGAACTGCGTAATCTAGCAGTGGAAAAGAACTGTGTGTTTGTTACTGCGGCGCAGTTGAATCGTGGAGCAGTTGAAGAAGTTGAGTTTGACCACAGTCATATTTCAGGTGGATTGAGTAAGATTCAGACTGCGGATAACGTGTTTGGTATTTTTACTAGTCGTGCTATGCGTGAGCGTGGACGTTATCAAATCCAGTTAATGAAAACACGTAGTAGCAGTGGTGTTGGTATGAAAATTGACTTGGAATTTAATATTGATACACTACGCATCACAGATTTGGATGAGCAAGATGGTTATGGAAACGGAGCACCTAGTGCTGGTAGTAGTTTGTTGCACAGCATTAAACAAAGACAAACTGTTGCGGCTGAAGATACCGGAACTACTGGATGGGAACGTGGTACTCCTGTAGAAGGTTTTGATTTGGCTAAACCCAAAGTTCGTGCGCAGGTTGAAAGTAGTAAACTTAGAGAATTGTTGAATAATCTTCCAGGAGATGATGTGTAATATTGTTGTAACACGTTTTTTCTTGGGAAGAGATAAGTACGTGTATAATACACCCTGAAAGAGAATTATGAAACTACACCACATTAGAGATATCACTGATCCTTTAGTAAAAATTATTAAGGACGATCCAGTACGTCCTCATATACCTCTTGAACAGCGCATCAACGAAGCTGCAGAAATACTCATACTCATGGCTGGCGAAGAGATTCTAGCGGCTACTTGTATGCAATGGCTAACGGAAGTTCCTGAAACTGAGGAAGATTTAGTTAGCATGGGTAAAGAGCACCAAGTGGCTGTGTTCTACACAATTTGGAGTTATGCTCCAGGCGCCGGCGCCAACTTGCTTCAAAAAGCGGCAGAGTGGTTAAAATCCGATTACAAAGACCTAAAAGGCATTGTAACTTTAAGTCCGCAAACTCCAATGGCAGAACGTTTTCATTTGAAAAATGGTGCAAAGATTCGAAAAACTAATGCCACAACAGTCAATTACGAATATTATTTCAAAGAGTAAAATGGTTAAATACTAGTTAACAGGAACTAGTATTATGAAAACCGAGCATAGCATTAAATTAGAAGCAAAAAATGCTGTTGATTTAGACAGACTATCCTATAGCTCTGGTATAATTGTCTATGATGTAGACTTAGGAAGTTTACGAATAATGGACGGAGTTAACCAGGGTGGAAGCACACTTGCTACTCGAAGCTGGACTCTAGGTACTATAAGTTCTTTAGGAATCGGCAACGGAACTCAAACTGTTACTGCCGGGTCTTACCTAACAGGCGGTGGTGCTTTCACTGCCAATCAAACAAATAGCAGTTCTATAACATTGAGCGTTGATGCTACTGATGCAAACACAGCTTCTAAAATTGTTGCTCGTAATGCAAGCGGGAACTTTAGTGCCGGTATAATTACAGCCGCATTAACTGGTAATGTAACTGGTAATGTAACTGGTAATGTAACTGGTAACGCTAGTACTGCAACAACACTACAAACAGCTCGTACTATTAATGGTGTGAGTTTTAACGGTTCTGGTAATATTATAATAGCTGCTAGCGCAACTACTTTAACTGGCACATCTTTAAAAAATACTGTGGTTGATTCAAATTTAACATCTGTTGGAACATTAACTTCGTTAAATGTGACTGGAGATATTCAAACTGACTCAAATATAGTGTTAAATAAGTCACCAACAGTAAACAATCACACAACAAATAAAAAATATGTAGACGCAAGATCAGTTGCAATGTCTATCGCACTAAGCTAATCGAGGATTAATTTAAATGGCAAAGAAACAAATATCAAATTATAAATTTACACCTGGAAATGTTGTTCCGGATCTTGATTTATATCCAAATGCAGCCTATCTACTGGAAGTAAATAAAAAATTTATACAAGAAGAAACTATTGCCTACATTGCGTACAACGCATCAAATAATATTTCGCCCTATGCTTACTTTACATATAATGCAGAAAAATGTCGAAGAGACGTTAGCTATGTGCTAGAAGGTTATCTAACAGATCTTAAACACGGTGGCAACAGACAAACAGTTTTCAATGCTCAGTATTACTGGATAGGCGGAGTACCTCAAGTAGACGGTGATCGTCAACCTGAAGTTTATGCACATAGTTTTATTAAAAATTTAATTCAAAATTACATTTTAACTAATGCGGCATTTACCTTTAGACAAACTACATTTACACAGGTTAGAGACAACGCATACGTTGCAGAAGTCGCTGGAAAAACTAAACTAGCAACTCTTGCTGATATTGTTATAAACGTAATTAATACTGGATTATCAGTATTGCCTGCTGTTGTTTCCAACAGAGGATCAGTTAAGTTTCCTGGATTTTATAAACTTAAAGATATATTATTAATTACAAATACCAGTCGAAATATCATATATTATAATTTTGCAGACCCTTCTTATAAGGCAGAGATAACCTACACTGAAACATATGACAGTGATTTTCCCGGAGCTTTATATGGCAACGATCGAGTAACCACCATTACATTCGATGTCAACACTAGCACCCACATGGTGACTGACAGTATACAAATTTTTGTAGAAGCTAAAGAACAAACAGTTCGTCTTAACAGCATTGCAACAGATGCTATGGAACGTCAAAAAGTTGGTATTCCACAGTCCATGCTCGACGCTGACTTTGAATACGGACTACAGCCTACCAAGTGGCAAACAATCTCAACAATGCGTAATTATCCCAGCGTGTACGAAATACCAGGTAGCGATAAAGCAGTAGTATCTGTAGTGTCGGATGCCAGCGTAACAAATACGCCAACAGGTACTGGATCTAGTACTATCACAGTAACAACTACGGCAGCTCACGGATTCCTAGTAGGCGACGTGTTTACAATCAAAGCATTGGCCAGCAGTGTGTTGGGTTTTGGCCGAGCAGAAGGAACATTTATTGTTGCAAGTGTTCCTACAGCAACTACCTTTACCTATTATGCAAAAAATAAAGTAGGAACAAGTAATCCTACACTGTTAAGTTCTAGTTATACCCAACTACGAGCAGGCGGATTTTACACCGGCTCAAGTGTTGGTCAACCTACATTTACTGTTTACTCCAACGGACAAAGCGGAACTATAACAACTTCATTGGCAGTACCTGCTGGCAGTTCATTTGTTGGTTATACTGGCCCAGCTCCATTAATAGGAAGTCCAGTAACAGGAACCGGCATACCAGTTGGCGCTCAAATATTTGGAGTAACCGGAACTGGCGGAACTGTGGCTACTACCAAACTAAACACAACCGCTAACATTGGGTCTACTAATATAATTGTAACAAGTACTGCAGGTATAGTTACCGGTCTGTTATTAAATAGAGGTGACGGAGTAGCAGTACAAGTCACAAATATTGTTCAAAATACTCTAACACTATCAGATGCATTAACATCTGCTATTGAGGGCATTACAGCAACATATACTAATATCATACCTAACAGCACAAACGGCTCTGGCTCTGGCGCAACATTTAATATTGCTAGGATAGACACAATTTATTCGGTATCAACAGGTAGCTCAGTAGGTGGTGGATATGTTGTAGGTGAAGTTATCACAATATCGGGCACAAGTCTTGGCGGCAATCAACCTGGTAATAATATCGATATCACAGTAACTGGAGCAACTGGTATAAACTCTGTTGCAACATTTGATGATGCAACACTAGAATATGGATCTGGATATTCATCTGGTTCGGGTGTAGCTACAACTGTTTCTCCCGCAGGCGGCACAGGATTAACTGTTAATACAGTTGCGCTAGGTGGGGGTGTTCAAGAAATCACGGTACAATCAGCAGGCAGCGGATATGCAATTGGTGATGTGATCACTGTGCAAGGTGGCAACTTAGGTGCTAAAATCACAGTATTGACTGTAACTGCTGGCGGAGCAATCACTGCAATATCACACGCTGGCACTCCTGTAGCAACTAGCACTATAAGTTTTATTGGTTCTGTAACACTGAGCGATCTTACTACTGCTACTGTTGCAAATGCCGCATCTTTATCATATACATCAATTGCAACTATCGAAATACAATTTTCAACCCCGCACGGATTTATTCCTGGTGATAGTATTACAACTACTGTAAGTAGTACTGGTGCAAATGCACAATTAGCCGCAGGTGCATTTTATATTGAACAGGTTCCTACTAACACAAGTTTACGATATACTGCCAGAGCACCTGGCATACTAGCAAACACCCTAGTCGGTGTTGTTTACAGTAGACCGGACAGTTATTATGTACACAGACCGTTAGATGGTGGCGTTCAACTTGGTACAGGCGGTCCTGCCCACGGTGCGCAAGCAATTCGTATGAGTAAGAAATATATTCGTTATCAGTCAGGTAAAGGTATTATGTACAATACCGGAGCATTATTTGCGCCTAGTTATGATATTTTAAGCATTACAGCTTCAGGAACAACTGCTGGATCAGCAATCACAGTAACCATTGATGACGTAGATCACGGCTGTCAAATTGGTGCTCAAATACAAATTAATAATGTTACTACCTCTGGTTATAACGGAATTTATACAGTAAGCAATATCGTTGACGAAAGAAGATTGCGAGTGGTGGCAATAAATGCACTAGGATCGACAACTGGCGAATTAGGTAGTCCATGTCAAATGAGTATTCGTGGATGGCACGGTGCAACTGTTCGTTCTGGAACATTTGATGATCAAAACGGAATGTTCTGGCAGTACGACGGTATTCAAATGAGTTTGGTAAAACGATCAAGTACCTTTCAAGTTGCAGGAACTATTAGCTTGGGTGTAAATTCCAATGCAGTAACTGGAACAAGTACTAGATTTACACAACAATTGGCAGCAGGAGATCGTATAGTTATAAGAGGTATGAGCCATGTAGTATCAAATGTTATCAGCGATACTAGTTTGTCAGTTACCCCTGACTATAGGGGTGTAAGTAATCTAGCAGGTGCTAAAATATGTAAAACAATAGATTTAATTGTTCCACAATCTGATTGGAATTTAGATCCATTAAACGGATCTGGACCAAGCGGCTATACATTAGATGTAACTAAAATGCAGATGATTGGTATGCAGTGGACTTGGTACGGTGCTGGATTCATTGACTTTATGCTCCGCGGATCCGATGGTAACTATTGCTTTGCACACAGATTCCGTAACAGCAACGTAAACAGCGAAGCATATATGCGAACCGGTAATATGCCAGTGCGTTACGAAGTTATCAACGAAGGCGCCAAAGACAAGTTATCCAGTGCCATTAACAGCACCACTACAACTATACCGCTGGTAGATGCTTCATATTTTCCCACAGCAGGCACTGTGATGATCGAAAACGAACTGATTCGATACACTAACAAGAGCAGTACTAGTTTATTAAATTGTGAAAGAGGAAGTTCATTAACTCAATTCGTAGCAGGATCAAACAAAACATTCAGTGCAGGCGTGGCCGCAAGTCACGATAAAAACAAAGGCGTGATACTGGTATCAAATACAATTACTCCAATTATCAGTCACTGGGGTAGTGCGTTTATGATCGACGGTCAGTTTGACAGTGATCGAGGTTATTTGTTTAACTATGCGTCTACTGGTGTGGCAGCCAGTGTGGACCCAGTTACATCTTTCTTGATACGTCTAGCACCCAGTGTATCAAATGCACAAACAGGTGACCTCGGTGAACGTGAATTATTAAATCGAGCTCAGATTCTTTTAGATGCTATTGCAATTTCATCCGACGGTGTAAAATCAGACGATCCGTTTGTAGGAAATGAATGGTCTTCGGGTGGATCTGCAACTAGTGGATTATACTATCACTATACCAGTGCCGGCATTAAGAACTGGTATCAAGCTACTAGTACAGGAACATTTAGTTCAACGGCACCAACATTCACTAGCGGAACTGGATCAAGCGGAACCTACGGAGTCAGCTTGACATGGGCAGGAGCCACTCCTAATAATTCAGGTGGTATCGTTGTTCAGGGAATTTTAAATCCTATTAACTATCCAACGGACCCTACCAAGATAACTTGGAACGGATTAAGTTCTAGTGCGGCGGGTGGACAGCCAAGTTTTGCGCAAATTGCTGCTGGCGGATCAGTAACATGGGGCGGTGGTGCTAGTACCAGCAGTGCCGCAGTATTTGGAAAAATTTCAACTTCAATCACTGCAAGATCATTTGCTCCAAGTGCTGTGTCATTAACCGCTGTTAGCTTTAATATTATCACTGCTACTGTGCAAGCCGCAAGTTTTGGTAATGCTTCTAACAGTCTAACAGCCTTGGCATTTGCCAGCAACTTGGCCAGTGCAAGTACCAACACTACTCCAACAATAACTGCTGTTGGATTTACTGGTACTCTGCCCTACGGCAACACAAACTATAACAATGCTGTATTGTCTGGACGAATTGATATTTTAATTACCAATACTCAGTATACCACATTACAGTCTGCAGCCGCAACATCAATTAGCCCGGGTGATAACGTACAAATTGCTGTGGGACAATTGCGTGTTATCAGCAGCATTACCCCCAGTTATCTTGGTGGAGTTTACACTAGAATTGTGTTTACTGTTGCGCCCGCTAGCACACTTGGAAATCAGACTACAGTTAATCTCACAGCAATTACTGGTTACAGATATGTAAATGCTACCACAATAGGACGCAGTGATATAATTGTATCAACTTCAACTCTAGCCTCAATATCACCACAACCCACAATAGGTGATGCAGTAACTGGATCTGGTGTTCCAAACGGTACTACAATTACTGCCATTACCACTAACTTTGCACTTAACGAGCCTAAATCAACTTCCAACGGCGCTTATACACGTATTGTTCTAAGTCAGGCCTTAACAATTACTTCAGCTACTGGTACTAACATTACTCTAGGTGTCACAACTCCGTGGTTGCCTGCGTATACTCAAGCATTCAGCACTAGTCGTAACGATTTCTTAATCACCACTAGCAGTTATGATGCGGCTGTGTCGTCGACTCCTTGGGTTAATGGAGACGTATTGAGTACTAGTACATATCTCAATGGCCAAACCATTTCCAGCTTCACAAGAGATTATATCACGGTCAACGCTGTGGCGTACACAAGAATTATCATGAACGCTGTGGCCACTGTGAGCAGTCCAGTAGCGGCAACCAATGGTGCTCAAAACATCAGCACTGTTGTTACCAGTAGCGTGGCTACCTTGTATAATCGTGCCCTAAGCACCACTAGATTTGACTTTTTAACAACCAGCACAACAGGCGCCAGTGTATCTGACTTGTTGACTGTGGCTACCTATCTTACTGGCGGTCAGACTATTTCCAGTATTACACCCAACTATACCACCATTGCTGGAGTTGCATACATCAGAGTACTGATGAGCAGTGCAGCCAACAGCAACAGTGCAGCCAACAGCGGCAACAACATAGCCAGCATACAGGCCGCCAGTCAAGCTTCATTAACATATGGATCAGCTGTTAGTACCAATCGCAGTGACATACTGGTGTATGATACTGATTGGAACACCAGCGGTATCGCGGTGGGTGATGTGTTGAGTGTGGCTACCTATATTACCAGTGGACAGACTATTCTAAGTGTTACCACAGGATTTATTACCTTAAACAGCATTAGTTGCACTAGAATTGTGATGAGTGCCAATGGTAGTTCTACCAGTACTGCTATGACTGGCAGTAACGGCAATCAGTTCGTCACAGTGGTAGTAGACGCAGCTGGATCAGCAGACTCATATGTGAACAAAAACTTCTTGTTCTTCAACAACACAATATGGGCTGCAAGTGGGGCCACAGTGGGTACTAAGATTAATACATCATTTACTGCGTTCCCAGCTGGTACTGGTGTAGGGGCATTAAGTACTAGACAGTTGGGCAACACCGCTGTCAGTGTGGTAACAGCGGCTTCTAGTACTGGCGGCGGTACTACACAGACTTACACACTGACTGGCACAAATCTTTATCCAGTGGGTTCAAGTGTAACTGTGTCAGGTATCACTGGTGGTACATATAATGGCACATTTGTAGTTGCAAGCAGTAGTGCTGGTACGCTGATTGTGACTGGTACTGGCTCAGGCACTGCCACAAATTTTGCTGGTGCAAGTGTGACCACAGCCCTGTTTCAACGTGTGGCATTTACACAAAGTTCTAACACTACCATTGCCAAAGACACTGCTGTGGGCTTTAAGTTTGGTGCGCAGTATGCACTGCCAGGCGAACAGGTATTTTCATTCATATCAAACCCAGGCGATACTACTACTTTGAGCTTGTCAGGATTGAAAGAATTAACCAGTACAAGTATTGGCGGACGTGGTACATTCCCTAATGGACCAGACGTGCTGGCCTTGAACGTGTACAAAGTAAGTGGATCCAATACCAATACCAACATCATTCTACGTTGGGGTGAAGCACAGGCATAATTCACGCAGAGCGGCGCGGAAAATTTTTCTATTCGCGAAGCGTCAAGCTAATTTTTACGCGAAGCGTACAGCGCAAAAACGCGATACACAGCGTTGCGGCTGCATGTAGAACCGTATAAATATTCTTATGCCAAGAACGTTCTACCTACCAGAGCTACATCCATTTGAGCACATAGCCACAGCACACTGGCCCATGCGGTTCACACAGCACAATCAGTTGGATTGGATTGCTGCTGTGGATGAAATGGAATCATGGCTCACGACTTATATAGGCAGTCATTATAGTGCTTGGGCGTATCACAATGGAACCAGTATAGACTATTGGCAAGCCTGCGTGGCATTTAAGAAACCCACTTACAAAACACTGTTCTTACTGCAATGGACTTGAACCGTTTGAAACCCTATGTGTTGGATGAATGGGTGTTTGTACCCATAATGATAGTGGCCATGCTGAACAGTTTTGGCTTGGGACTGGTGATTGGCTTCATATGGGTCGCCCTGTAGCTAGATCCACAGAATCATCCACATGGTGAACGCACTCGCTGAAACGCAACAACAACTCAGTTAATACTCCACCTGGTGCTATCCAAAAGCGTGTGCGATTCAAGTGTACTTCTACCTGTAACCTATGGTGTTGAATGAACTCAAACACTTCTCTAACACGGGGATCCTGGTTCAACACATAGTAGTGACGCATTATCTCCAGTACTCCACATAATAAGCAATGGCACACAACAGTGCAGTAACGTATATCCAACCAAATTGATTGATGTGTGAGACATCCGCACTAGTGTTGACACGATAGTAACAGTCGTAATCTGGATCATACCGATAGGTTTGGCCGTTACGAGTTATGGTTTCGTTATAAGAGTCGTTCATACTGTATATAGCCCCAAAGGGTTCTGCGCCGGGGAAAATTAGGTGCGCAAAAAAAATTGCACCAGTACTTAGGGATTCTAGAGAGATATTTTTGGGCTGAACTTGTTCAGCCCAAATGGGTCCTAGCGTCCCCGTTTTCTGCCCGCGTAAAAAATTAAGAAGAAGTACTTATACTTTTAGAGGGGTGTTTTTACTTCGGTACCCATGCGCTACTAGCTGTAGTTGACAAGTTTGTAATATATACGCTCCCACCCCCTCGAGATCTTTTTTCTTTTATATAGTCCCCCGACCGAAATAAAATCTAAAAAAAATCCCCTTGCCGTGTAGACTTGGGGATTGAAAAGGTCTTGCCGGGAGCGAATCGGGCTTATGGACCTTTTGTTGGACTAGTTGCCGGGAGCGAATCGTTGGCTAGTCCTGTAGGCTACAGCTCTTAACGGCTGTTGCGCATACACGTTACCTCAGCTACAGCTTGCCACTTGTCCGGGAAGCCATGCTTAAGGTCTGCTACCTTTAACACCGTACGCAAGCTCAGCTCACGCAAGCGGCTAACGTTAGCCTTAACAAAGTCTACAACTTCCATCTTCTGGTAGTCTTCGAACTCATACTTGTCCAGCATGCCGCACTCAGTAACTACCTGTTCAATGCGCAGGATCTTCTCACGCTCTGTGTCAATGGTAAGGTCCAAGTAATGGCAACGGCTCTCCAATGCTTCCAAGTGATCACGCAACTTCTTGCTCTTAACGTGGTCAAACTTGATGTTGGTAATAAAGATAGCACCACCCTTGAACTCAAAGCTGTCTGGCACGCCTTCACGACGCAGGAGGTGACTGTCAGTGTTCCAATGGATCATTCGCTTGCTTGATGTATCCAAGGCTGCTTTGAGAATGTTCAAGCTCAAGTCATCCAGCAATACACTGTCGCAGTCGTCAAACACTAGAATGTTCTTGGCATCCTTGTAGTGATAGAGCTTGCTGTACAAGCCCAATGCTGACATAGCACCCTTGACCACTTCATACTTCTTCAGCTTCTCGTCCTGTGCTACATTGGCGAACACATCATGCTTGCTCAATACAGTTTCAACACCATGGCTCTTGCCCACACCCGGAGGGCCTGTGACAATCATAGCACGTACCTTGCCCGACTTTACAGCACGGGTCATGTCATCCAAAATCTCAAAACGGTCACGCAGACGATTCAAAATGTCTTCGTCGGACTCGTTACGCAGATCTTTCTTAACAGTTTCCACTTCCAAGGTCTTGCTTGATACTTCGCTTTGCAAGGCCATTAGCATCTTACTAGTAACAACTTTCGCCATCTATCGCTCCTTAAGTTAATTAATATTTACATTATAACACAGGGCGTACCCTGTGTCATGCATTTTGGTTAATC
>Ga0209191_1001582_pt1 | contig 14982 bp, 15 predicted proteins | sample S_130626_EF_Meta_FD_187320 | JGI IMG/M metagenome (GOLD analysis project Ga0209191, IMG submission 187320) | Freshwater microbial communities from Lake Simoncouche, Canada to study carbon cycling - S_130626_EF_MetaG (SPAdes) (version 2) | ecosystem: Environmental > Aquatic > Freshwater > Lake ... | reverse complement strand
TACTTAAGAACAACCAAGGAACAGAAGAAACCCGAGTCCGTCATATGGATTATGGGGTTGTGCTTAGTGCTTTCTTCTGGAGACGATTTAAAAACAAAGAACAAATAACATTCTTTGACCCAAATGAAGTGCCCGACTTATATCAAGCGTTTTATTCTAATACAGAACTGTTTGAAGAACTGTATGTAAAATATGAAAAACGCACAGACCTGCGTACCAAGACCATGAGTGCTGAAGAAGTATTCAAATCGGGCATACTAAAAGAACGTACAGATACAGGACGTATCTATCTAGTGTTCATTGACAACGTGATGAAACAAGGACCGTTTGATCCTGAGTATCATACCATTTACCAGAGTAACCTTTGCTGTGAAATTCTTCTTCCTACTAAGTCTTTTAGGCGTCTTGATGACGATGCCGGGCGTATTGCGTTATGTACGCTCGGTTCAATTAACTGGGGTGCGTTCCGTAATCCTGAAGATATGCGCCGTGCTTGTCGTATTCTTCATCGTAGCCTCAATAATATATTGGATTACCAAGACTTTCTAAGTATCCAAAGTAAACTAAGCAACGATGAGATTCGACCACTGGGTATTGGTATTACCAACTTAGCATATTGGCACGCCAAGCGCAGTTTAAAATATGGCGAGAAAGATTCATTGCAAGAAGTTAAGACTTGGATGGAACATCAAGCGTTCTACTTAACGGAAGCCAGTGTTGAACTGGCACAAGAACGTGGACGTTGCAAGCACAGTGATAAGACACGTTATGGCCAAGGCGTATTCCCCTGGGAACTACGTGCTGATGGGGTCAATGAACTGGCAAACTTTGCTCCAGAACTTAACTGGGAAGGCCTACGTGCTATGATGCGTAGTTATGGTGTGCGTAATGCTACACAAATGGCAGTGGCTCCTGTTGAGTCTAGCTCAGTTGTGATTGACAGTACCAATGGAATTGAAATGCCAATGAGCCTGATCAGTGTTAAAGAATCAAAAGCAGGTAGTTTTGTACAAGTTGTTCCCGACTATCAAAATTCTAAAGTTCGTAAAAACTATCAACTCATGTGGGAACAAAAAGACTGTGATGGTTATTTAAAAACTGCCGCAGTTATCGCCGCTTATGTTGATCAAAGTATCAGCACCAATACGTTTTATAATCCAGCACACTTTGCTGACCGTAAAGTACCAACCACACTAATTGCCAAGAACTTGATGCAAGCTCATTTGTGGGGTTTAAAAACTTTTTACTACAGCTTGATTAACAAAGCAGGTAGCAAGGCCATTGCTGAAGAAGCACCAACTATGTTGGAACCTATAGACTTTGATGAAGAAGAAGATTGCGAAGCATGTAAATTATGAGTAAAGCACAATATAACTTAAACACAAAAACAGACTATCTTAATCGTAAGATGTTTCTAGACCCAGCAGGGCCTGTTACCATTCAACGATTTGAAGAAGTCAAGTATAAAAAGATTGCAGATTTTGAAGAGACTGCTCGCGGCTTCTTTTGGCAACCAGAAGAGATTAGTTTAACCAAAGACAGCAATGACTTTAAAGATGCAAGTCAAGCAGTCAAGCATATCTTTACCAGCAACCTGCTACGCCAAACAGCACTAGACAGTTTACAAGGACGTGGCCCAACACAGGTATTCACTCCTGTATGTAGTTTGCCCGAAGTAGAAGCACTGATGTACAACTGGGGATTCTTTGAAACAAACATTCACAGTAAAAGCTACAGTCACATCATTCGTAACATTTACAATGTACCCAAGGATGTGTTCAACACAATCCATGACACCAAAGAAATTGTAGACATGGCATCCAGTGTGGGCAACTACTATGATGATCTGCATGTTATCAACTGCCGCAAGGAAGCAGGACATAATATCCCAGAGAAAGAACACATCAAAGCCGTTTGGATGGCACTACATGCTAGCTATGCTTTAGAAGCCTTCCGCTTTATGGTTAGCTTTGCTACAAGTTTGGCCATGGTCGAGAACAAAATCTTTATTGGCAACGGCAATATCATCAGTTTAATTCTCCAAGATGAACTTCTCCATAAAGGCTGGACTGCTTACCTAATCAATCAGGTGATCAAAGAAGATCCTCGATTTGTTGAAGCCAAAGCCGAGTGTGAACAAGAAGTATATCAACTGTACTTGGATGTTATCCGTGAAGAAAAAGCTTGGGCAGACTATTTGTTCAAGCTAGGTCCAGTGATTGGCCTAAATGCAAATATTCTCAAGGACTTTGTAGACTATACAGCAGTATCAGCATTGAAAGACATTGGCATCAAGTATCAAGCCAATGCCCCAAGATCAACACCTATCCCTTGGTTCAATAAACACACTGATACCAGCAAAAAGCAAACAGCACTACAAGAAAGCGAAAGCACCAATTATGTTATTGGTGTAATGAGTGAAGCTGTTGACTATGATGAATTGCCAGACCTATGAGTTTCAGCGAACTTTATGTAACTGACTGGTGCTCTGGCTGCCACTCTGCACTTGAAAAGCTCAAGGGAGCAAATTTAAACTTTGAAGTGGTAAATGTAACCACAGAAGAAGCATTAAATATAGCATTCGGTGTTTGGGAATATAGATTAGGATATAATCCAAATACTATCCCACAGTTTTGGTACCAAGGTGAATACATCGGTGGTACAGCGGGAATAGATAAATTTTTAAAGGAAAAAAATGTTACTTGATATTAAAAAAGATGGGGACGTAGTTACTCTTAAAATGAGTTCAGGTGAAGAACTAATTGGTTGTTACATCAATGATGATACCAACTCATACACAATCGATCGTCCTGTGACTCTAAGCGTTGGACCAAAGGGTGGCCCAGCACTTACTCCGTATCTAATGACAGTTAATCCTGCAAATACACGCAATTTAAAAATCAATAAGGCTCTGGTTGTTTGTGTAGCAAACACAGATCGAGAACTTGCGGACCAATACACCTCAGCACTCAGTGGTATCCAGCTTGCACCTGCAGGAATGAAACTATAATGCCAGCTGTACATCGTTTAGGTGATGAAAACGATGATGACGCCGAAGTGTATGATATTGCACAAGGTACAGTTTATGCCAATGGCCTGCTAGTTTCAATTGACGGTAGCCAAGTTGAAGGCCATGATACTGGCGAACACAGCGACCCAGAAACAGCAAATGGTAGTCCTACTGTGTTTATTAATGGTATTTCTGTTAATCGCCAAGGCGATCCGGATACATGTGGTTGCCCCAGGGATAGTGGAAGTCCAGACGTTTTTGTAGGTCCTTAATATTAAAATCTCCCATAAATACACGGGAGATTTTAATTTATGTGTACTGTAAAACCTGTTGGCAATGGCGGTAGAAAAACCACACCTAGTGGTATAATTTACTACGAAGATACCAAAGAAGGCCACGCGGCACAAGTACAAGACGTAAATGCCACAATGGGCTCTGGCAGCGGAGAAGCAGTGCATCCAGAACCAGGTGGTCCACCACCGCCAGCCGGTACCACTGAAGACTGTACATCATACACTGACAAGCTTTGGGATACATCGTGTAGCAAGTACTTTAAATTTGCACAGATGAAAATGAAACCAGAAACCCCTGCTATCGCATGTGCTTGGCAAAATTTATGTAAAGAAATACTGGATAAAATCATTGACACCAAGGGTCCAAACTTTAGCATTAACTCTGCTTACAGAACTCCTGCATTTAATGCAAGTCTGGGCAATTCAAGTAAAACATCCGATCATTTGTCGGGTGCCGCATGTGACATCAGTGCAGGTAGCCCAGAAAAAAACAAAGAACTATTCAAGCACATTGGTAAAAACAATTTACCATTCAGTCAACTCATCTTTGAAGGCCGCTGGGTGCATGTTGCGTTTAATGGTAAAAGCCCGGCAAGTGTTATAGTGCTAGTGGCTCGCGGCGGCTCTGCCCCTTATGAGAATGGTGGCGGCAAAAGCGGAAGTAAATTGCCACCTGATTTGAAGTGGGCATAAGTACAGCATGGCAAACATTCCAATCATACCAGGGGTACAAGTAAGCACCAAAGGCATTTTAAACAAGTCAATGAAAGATATCATTTGTGCTATCTTGTTTGGCGGCCTTAAGAATATGCTTAAAGGTCCACTGCTTTGTATCAGTGCAGACTTAGACAAGTTAATAAGCGAATACACAGACTTACCCAACCTTAAAGATTTAAAAGACGATCTTAAAGAACTCAAAGACCAGTTACGAGCTGCCGAAGATGCACTGGGAATTAAAGAATCACTTGCCAGAGTAAATGGTGCAATTGCTGAAGTGCAAAGTTTATTGGCGCTTGACGGCCTTTGCAAAATTCCAATGAAGGCACCACCTATAACAGATGTACTTGGTCAGGTGATTGATTCAGAATTTGCTGAGATGAATGCAATTTTAAATGACCTAGGTAGACTATCCAAGCCAGAATTTTGTCTAAGTGGATCAGGGGGCTTTGGATTTGGTAGCAGTTACAATCCCAATAGCATACTAGGCAGTATACAAAAACATGGCGGCAAAATGTCTAATATTCCTAGCAATGCATTAGCATCATTTAAGAAGCGTATTCGTGGTGTTAGCAAGGCATTGAAGAAATCTGTTGATCGTCAGTTGTTTCCAGACTTTAGACACAAACATAACTTGGCAACAGGTAAACCTTATGTGCCAGGTCAACGGTATAAAGATGCTGGAGTTGATGCACCAAGTGTAGCAGTATTAAGAGCAAAGCTTGCAACTGAATTAAATCCAACAACTCAAGCTCAGATTCGAACAGCATTGACTGCTGAAATTGCCAAAACAGAAAACATGCCTGTACCAGTTATTACACTAGCGGCCGCACCTCCACTTGCCAATCAATGGAACGGTCCGTACCCACCAGCAGACACACCCAACCTTAAAGAAGCCACTGCACAAGCACAGGTGATTGTGGCCAGTGTTGGCAAAACAGCCAGTTACCCAGTAGACTCAAATGGTATACGTAGTCAAAACATTTGGCCAGGCATGCTTGGCCCAGACTTATACGCATTAGCAGTCACAGCACTGACACCACAGGATCCTCTGTTTGCACAAAAAGAAGCAATATACGATTACTGTGGAAAGTTAGTTGGTTATACGGCAGACATCGTGTCTGGTGATGAAAACTACAGCGGCGGCGATCCGCAACTGGGTGCTGACATTACTCCGCCTGTTGTTAATTTTAGTTTCTTCTGGATTGCAGATAGACAATGCTGGGCTGTTGATGGCGTAATAAGTGAACAGATAATCAATGGACGTAAAGATGTTTACTTAGACAGGTGCCCAACTGTCAAGCTTCGTCGCTCATATGTAAACATTTTAAACATTCCAAGCTACGATCACTTGGGAAGTACACTTGCTCCTGAATTTTATATCTACAAGGTCAATGCCAACTTAACACCAAACACTAGTCAGCCGTTTAATCTTGGGTTAAGTAGACTAGAAACTAGTGAGTTGCTAGAAGATGCAAATGGCTTACCTGGTGCAGAAGGCATTGCAAGAAGAACTGATCATCCACTGGGCACTAACTTGTATTTTAGCACTAGCCAGCAAGTTTATTCAGGCGATACTGAACCTGCTATACCATCAGAAAACATTTGGTGGTCTAATTTACAAACCTGTGTTACACAAAAGTGGGTACCAAATGAAACTGATGGATTGCGTGATGGCACAGGCTCTTGGGTAGAAGTTACAGACCAAGAACGACTGAATCACTGGTTTGGTTCCAGCAATATAGTAAATGATCCACACGTAAACTACCTTGCATACAGTAATCAAGACGGTAGTGTGTTTGGTCTAATAGAAATGGTTTAAAATAACGTCTAATAGAAATTGCTGTAATATAATTGTAACACAAAAAACCACAATCTTACGATAAGTAATGGTATGATAGCCAAAACATATCGCAGTATTTTTATCAGTGATGTTCATTTAGGCACTCGAGACTGTAAAGCCGGTCAATTAAATAACTTTCTTAAACACAACTCATGTGATACATTATATCTAGTGGGTGACATCATTGATGCGTGGCGAATACAACAAAACAAATGGCGTTGGAAACAAAGCCATACCAACGTTGTTCGTCGTGTGCTAGGACACGCAAAGCGTGGTACCAGAGTTGTTTATATTGCAGGCAACCATGACGAATTTTTAAGACCAATGATTCCATATGGTTTTAGTTTTGGCTCGGTAGAGATACACAATCAGATAACACACACAGGCGCAGATGGTCGCCGCTACTTGGTCATACACGGAGACCTGTTTGATGGAATTACAAGACTAGCCCCATGGCTAGCATTTTTAGGAGACAGAGCATATGATATCATTTTATCGCTTAATAGCAAGTTCAATTGGATACGTCATCGTTTTGGTTTTGGGTACTTTAGTCTTAGCAAATTCCTTAAACATCGAGTAAAAAAAGCCATTGACTTCATGTTCAAATTTGAACAGAATCTTGCCGGCTACTGCAAGAAGCGTGGCTTTGATGGCGTTATATGTGGACATATACATCACGCTGAGATAAAAGAAATCAACGGCGTTGCATACATGAATGATGGTGACTGGGTTGAAAGTTGTACTGCACTGGTGGAACATCATTGCGGTGGTTGGGAAATCATCACATGGACCCAGGAGAAAGATACACATGAAACTCAGTGATAAAATCACCATTGTTGTACCTTGTAAGAATGAGGAAACGTATATACATCATTTATTAGATGCCCTGCGCGGCCAAGATATTGGCGACACCAGAGTTATCATTGCTGACTGCTCTACTGATGCAACCAGACAAGTTATACAAGACAACAGCGCAGGATTGAATGTTGAAATCATCGAAGGTGGTCCTGTTAGTATTGCCAAGAACCGCGGCGCAAGACTGGTCAATACTCCCTACATCTTATTCATTGATGCCGATGTTCGTTTCTTTAAGAACTCAGTTATCCAAGATGCTGTTAATTTAATCGAGTCTAAGAACTTAGATCTTATAGGATTAAAAATCAAATGCTATGATAAAGATGCAAGAGCAAAGATTGGATTCATTATTTTTAATACTATAAATCAAGCCATGAAATATGTCAGTCCTTTCGCAGTTGGTGCATTCATGTTGACACGTAGAGATAGGTTTGAAGAATTTGGAGGCTTTCCAGAACAATTTTCAACAAGTGAGGATTACTTCTTGTCCAGAAAGTACAGTCCTCGAAAGTTTAGAATCATTCGACATCACTTTGGACAGGACAGTCGCAGATTCAAAAAGATGGGCTATATGGGCATGGCCAAGTACCTGGTCAAGAACTTTGTGAATCGCAACAATAAAGCATACTGGGACAGCTTGGACAACAGCAAATACTGGAGTTAATAAACTCTGGCACAATCTAATCAAAATCTAATTATAAGTAAGCTAGTATACACCTACTACTATGAATATAATTACCAGAGATATAATTAACAAAGACATCAAAATCTACAACCCATTTGCAAATAATTGGGAAGATTATAATTCTTTATGTAGAAAAATTGATCAGATTAAAAATACTCTTATCAATCGTGGAGCCAGGCCAGGAGACTCGGTCGCATTAATACAGATTTTCATCAACCTTAATCACATGGCTTCTGTATTTGCTTGTTTAGAACTGGGACTAAAACTCATTATAGCAGATATGCCAGCTACCAAAGAATCCTTGCCTTATTGTAAAATTGCATTGCGTGGTCCTACAAAATTTACTTTATACAGCAGTGACATCTTCACATATAAATATGAAGAACAAGATGGCAGGCCCTGGCGCGATATGATTTTTAACTACAGCAGTCATGCCATCAGCGAAAAGGAATATGACAATGTCTTTGATCCTACACCAATTTTGGCCACAGAAGAATCCGTTGGTATTGTGAGTTCTTCTAGCGGTACCACTGATTGGTCAAAGGCTGTCAACTTTACTCAAAAAGAAATCTGCTTAATTGCTAATAGAAATATTAAGTTATTCAATTTCCAAAAGTCAGATGTTGTAGTACAGACTAAAAATCTACACCACGGCGGCAGCTTGCTCATCAGCTTCTTACCATCTATTATGACCTGTGACAAACACGTTTCAGCATTTATTGCTGACTACAAAATTTACTTTGAAGCAAACATAAAATTCCAAACGCAGATTATAAAAATTATTGATCAGATGCAATGTAATAGAATTACTATTACCAACTATGATATATTTGAAAGTTTCCTAGAACTAGCAGGAAACACTATAGGCAAATTTTCTAAAACATTAATTATTATCCCTTTTGTTTTTAAATCGTCTCCTAGACTGATAGAGCTGGCAAAAAAATACAATGTAGAAGTACACAACACCTATGGATCTATGGATTCTCAAATGATACCACTATCAATTAATAAAATAACCAAAGATTCCAAATTTGAAGACAACTATGTAGGTGACTGGATTGATGATGCATTTTACAAAATACACAACGTTGATGACCGTCAGGTTCATACCTTTGAGCGCCAGGATGGCAGACTATGTACTATTCATGACAGTATAGAAATAAAAAACGGCAAGGTTTATCTATACGCCAGGGCCGTTGATGAAAATTTAGAAGCTAGACAGCAGGTGGAAAAGTATATTAACGCAGACTTCAGTATTGTGCAAAATGGCAATGACAGGTATCTGGCATTATTTGAAGAGACCATAGTCCCACAAGAAGTCTACGACATGGGTTTTAAAAACATCTTAGTTGTCAATAAGATTCTTTTTTATGTAGAAGCCAAAATCAACTACGATGCTTTAAGGGGACATTTTATATCAACAGCAAATACTGGGACTGAACGGATTAATGGGCATTGTGTATAATTATAAAATTATAAGTAAGCTAAATTGTCAAATCACCCTACTTATAATTTAATGTCTATATTTGATCAGCCCCATATTTTTATCGTTTTCAGCGCAGGCTCAAGCGGCAATTTCTTGGCAGGCACAATCAATAGTTTGTTAAATGGTTCACAACAAGGCATTGATATTTCATCAGTAGGCAGCAGTCATACTTTGTCAAGGAACAAATCACAAGGCAAAGACTTTTTATCATTTGGAACACTATTTGAAGAACACCAAATGTTCAATTCCGAATCGGCAAGAGAAGCGTTCTATCTTGATAATATCAAAAAGACCTACAACGAGCTCAGCAGTCCAGAAGTAGTTTGGACCCATGACTTTACAAACATTCCACTTTATCAAAAGCATTTTAAGAACTCCAAGATACTGGTAATAACTAACCAGACAGCTAACGAAAAGCTACAGGCTGTGATAATGCATTCTTTAAAAACATTTGTTGACAAAAATGGCATAACACCTGTCAATGATAAACTGGGTGCAATTGCATTAGAACGTTGGCGAACTCATTGCAGTAACGAATTGGCAGAATTGTTTGATTATCAAGTGGCATCTAAAATGGTGCAGGATAACTTAAATGAAGAATACAAAGATGCACTAACATATGGTACCATTCGAATGTTGTTGAAATTCTATGGAATGTTAGCTCAAGTTGAAGATGTGCCAGCTCGACATTGCATATTTGATCATGTGTTTTATATTATCAAAAATTCCAATCCCCCATTCAAACTTGGTCCACGGCTGGATTCTTTTATCACAGATGACTGTATCACATTACCTTACAGCTATCTTGCCAACAATGATTGTAATTTGTTGTCAGCAAAAATTGCAACAGTATTAGACAAGCAACTGACCAGTGAAGACGAACGTTACATCAAAGAATCTTTTGATAACTATCGTAATGCACAACATCAGTTACTGTTGTCAGATCCTGTAAAATTTTACACAGATTTAAAAAACAAAGTGTTAACAACATCAAGCATATGAAAAAAACAGAATTAGGTTACTACAGTGTAAATGGTATTTCTTTCAGCACAAACAAAGTGGCAGCAATACTAGAAGCACAAAAAACAGGAGTAGACATCAAGTGGCATTTTTATGACAATGAGTTTGCCGCCACCGATTGGACAACTGAACCAGAGTTATCACTGGATACACTGTATAAATTAAGAGCTCAACAAATAAGAGATGCATATGATTATGTAATTGTATTCTGTAGTGGTGGAGCAGACAGCACAAATGTGATTCGAACATTCATGAACAACAACATTCATGTTGACGAAGTTGTTGCAATGATTCCAGAGTCTGGCCTTAGTAACCATGATTACAACGACAAAGATTTCTCTCCAACAAATCTTATGTCAGAAACAAAATATGCACAATATCCTATCTTGCACGAAATTTCTATACATTCTCCCAGCACAAAAATAACAGTAATTGATTTGTTTAAAAATATGTTAGCAGTTAAATCGGATGAATGGATTTACGATTCCGAAGGTGATCTAGTAGATATAGTTAGTTACGGATATGGAAAGCTTGACTCCTTGCCATACCTGGTTGACATGGCTGAACGTGGTGTCAAAATGGCCGCTGTATGGGGCACAGATAAACCAGTGATCAATTTTACAGATACAGGCCATGTTGTTTCTGTTCTAGCCGACGCACCAATATACCTGCCCAAATATCCATTTAAAAATGTGTATCCAAATGTTGACAGAGTTTTGTTTTACTACTCTGCTGCCTTGCCAGAACTAATGATAAAGCAAGCACATGTAGTAGCAAGGGAGTTGTTGAAACCAGAAAATGCTCGTCTGTTCCAGGCCAGTCAAGATCAAACCAAGATTGGACAGCAACAGCCTGTTGCCACTTCAGCTGATGATATTTTTTCAAACTCAGCAAATCCAAGTGCTAAACCAGCGGGGTACTATTCTCCCAAGACTGTTTACCAGCGAGGCATAGTACCTTTCATATACCCAACAACTTGGAATGATAGTTTGTTCCAAGTATACAAGTTTGATCAGTCTCAAACTTTCCTTCCTGCCTATGCTGGATGGCTTCCAGAATTACATGCAAGCACCAGAGTCCTACAACTTGTAAAAAGTGATTTTGGTTTGTTTTATTCAAGTATTTCAAAAAAATATTTAAATGCTAGTCAAACTGGATTCAAAATGTGTCTCAAATTTTTTCTAATAGGAAGAAAATCTAACTTTATAAAATGAAAATGCGTATTAAAAAACTATTAACTGCTGTGGTTGTTGCAAGCACTATGCTGGCGGCCAATGCAGAAACTGTAAAACTTATTGTCCCGGTTGCGCCTGGCGGCCTGGTAGACAATCTTGCACGCCTAGTTGCACCTGAGCTTGCTAAGAAACTCAACACAACTGTTGTTGTAGAGAATAAAGTTGGTGCCAGTGGCTCCATTGGCACTGCATTTGTTGCTGATGCCCTTGCAAATGGACAAACCTTGGTCATTGGCAACAGCGGTACTATTAATGTATACCCTTTATTGAATCCCAGTTTTAATGGTTACAATTCAAAATCATTTGTGCCTGTATGCTTAATTGGTGGAGGACCATTGGTACTAACTGCCAGTGGTGAGATACCTGCAACAAACTTAAAGGAATTGCTTCAGTACTTCAAAGAGAATCCAAAAGCGGCAAGTTGGGCTAGCCCAGGTGTTGGAACCCCTCCACATTTGTTAGGTGAACAGTTGAAATTCCAATATGGAGTAGATTCCATGGTCCATATTCTTTACAAAGGCATGGCGCCAGCAGTCTCTGATGTAATAGGTAATAGGGTATCTCTGATGTTTGACTTGTATGGACCGCAAATGGCAGGTCTTATCAGCACTGGAAAATTAAAGCCTATCTTTGTAACTGATAGCAAGCCATTGGGAAATATTAGTGCCGCCCCAGATGCATCGTTTCATGTAAGAGGCTGGCAAGGCCTATTTGTTGTAGCAGGTACACCTGAACCAGTACTAACAAAATTGCGTTCCGCTTGTGAAAGCGCCGTCAATGAGCCTGTAATTAAGGAACAATTAGTTACGCAAGGTACCCCACCGCTAAATATCAAGCCTGGTGATGCACAAACTTATATTGACGTTGATACCAAACGATGGACCACTATTATTAATAGATTAGATCTTAAAAACAAATAACCAACGAATTATGAAATACCTTATAACATTGGGATGTAGTTGGACATGGGGTGCTGGTCTGGGATATACTGCTGGCATGACATTAGATGAATTAAAAGGAGGAGCAATATTCAATAAAGACTTAGCAGATTCAATTAGTTTTAGAAGCCTACTGTCCAAGAAATATGGCTACCAGAACATAAACTTTTCGATGATGAAATCCAGTAATCAAAAACAATTCAGACTGGCCAGACAATTTTTTTCATCAGACGCTTTTAAAAAGATCAAAGACAGTGGAGAAGAAATTGTTGTATTGTGGGGCATTACTTCCACAGGAAGGAATGAGGTATTCTCTAATGAAAAAAATGAGTATATTAGTTTTTTATTGAATCATCCAAACCATCAGTCTGAGCTGGAGAGAAAGTTTTCTAACTTCTTTACAGAGAACACATACAATCATGAACATGAAATATTTGAGCTAGCACATGACATGACACATTGGAATGACTATTTTAAGTTGTTGGAAGTGAAAAACCATTGGTTTGATTCTTTTAATCATCATGACTACACAACCAATAGTCCAGGCACAGGACCTGAATATATCAACAAAACTTGTATAGAAAATTTTGCTATCAACCATGATCATGGCAGAGACTTGATGAGTCAACTGGCCATAATTTCTGGTATGGAAAATTATGATTCAAAATACCATGCCAATGCATGGTTGCATGATAATACCAACAGGATAGATTTTCTCATCGACAAGGGACTAATCAATCCACATTCATTTCACCCTACTGCCAAAGGTCATCTACTAATATCAAATTTGATGAACCATTTATTTGAATAAAAATATGAAAAAACTTTTACTTATCACAGGCCCACAAGGCTCGGGGAATCACTTATGGAGCAAAATTGCAGGCCATACGCCGGGCGTACAAGGTTGGGAGGAATTGACACAAGAATATTTTGTGCATCATGGACGTGAACCATTCCGTGAACTTTGGAGAAACCCGGGTCTTTTTTCTAAAATAAACTGGACTGAACAGTACTATGTAACTAACACAAGTTGTCCCATGGGCGGATTCAAAAGCTCACTGAATTTAACCCCTGCCTTTTTACCACAATATGATAGATTTATTTCTGGGGCACGTGACGCTGGCTTCGATGTTGTTGTAGCAGTTATAGGCCGCGATGTTAATATTTTATCTCACCAACAACAGCGTTTAAGGACAGAAGTTACTACACCCAAATTTTTAGAAGCTTTAGATAATGTGCTAATGAAATACGATCCTGTTTTCATCAGCACCGAAATGTTATATCTTTATAGGGATAGATACATATCACAAGTCTCAAAATTACTAAACTTTCCACTTGAAGTTGATCCTGTTGTGCTGGATGAAATTCTCAAAGAAGATTCTAACAAGAAATATATACATCCTGTAGAGAGCCATTGGCTAGACGAAGTACATATAACAGCACTAAAGGCTCCTCCTAACACAGCATATCCTTCATATGTTGAGCGTCTTTTCAAAAGCAATAACTAATTTGCCAATGACGCCAATTGACAAGCTGATCAAATAAGTATATAATATAGGTTATTGCTGTATGAAGCAAAGAGAAAAGTGTCTTGGACGGGGGTGCGAATCCCCCCAGGTCCACCATAAGAGTATAGTGTATTTTTATGATGGGCCTGACCTAGATTCGACAGGGCAACAAGTAAATTAGTAGACAGCACATCAGCAACGATGTAAAAAGAAGAAATAAAGTAAACGCAAACGACTCACAGTTCGCATTAGTGGCCTAAACTCCGCTTAGGGTAAGAAATACCTCGTAACAGAAACTCAGGACCCGCTTCGGCGGGTTTCCTTTTGGTGTGTTAATGGCAAATGCTAACTAATAAATCTAATAAATATTTGCGTAGGGTTCCTCCTACACTTTAAAGGAAATTAAAATGAAGAAAATTATTGCAATCTTGGCCATGGCCTTATCTGGTACAACATTTGCCGCCGACTACGTTTCTGTGGACGTTGACAATGTAAGCGGACTTGGTAAAGGCGCAAAAGACAGCCAAGCCCAATATGTTCGTGCCGGTAAAGGTTTTGGCAACTATCAATTAGGTCTGCAAAGCCGTACTGCTACTGTTACAGGTGGCGGCATGTTGAACAGCCTAGAAGTTACAGCGTCCAATAACAAAGTTGGTTTTGCTGGTGTTACACCTTTTGTTGGTTTCGGACATGACAATGGCTTCAACGGTGGCACATCATACAATTATGGTCTAGTTGGTGCTACTACGGGCGCCAAAGTTGGTCCAGGCTTTGCCCTATTGGGTGTTAAGACTCGAGTTGGTAGTACTGAAGCAGTTGCTACCAAGCAAACAGTTGCATTTGCCACATATAGTGTGCCAGTTGCTAAAAATGTTGCCGTCAACTTGAATGCAAGCAAGAGCTACCAAAACATTAAAGAAAATGCAGTTGGTTTAGGCTTAGGCTTTAGTTTCTAATTTTAAATTAGTCACCAAAACCCGCCCAGAGGCGGGTTTTCTTTTGGATTACAAACTTTCGTGGCAAACATGTGCGTGTACGCACAACTTTACTCAGTAGAAACGTGTATAATGGATAGATAGACCACTTTTAAGTTTATAAATCATATACAAAGGAAAAATTATGACAACAACAATCACAATCAAAGACAAAGCAGTCAATGCCACATACCAAAATGTTACAGGATTAACAGGTGGTTCAGGTGATGGCGCTACATTTGATATTACAAAAACCAACGGAACATACTCTGTGGTCCTTGACTCATTGGCTGCCAGTGCAGGTCGCAACTATGCGGCTGGTGACACTATTACATTAGCAGGTACAGCCCTGGGTGGAACAACTGCCAACAATTTAATCGTTACAGTGGCCACAGTTGGTACACTAGGCAAGATTGCT
>Ga0209191_1001580_pt1 | contig 14992 bp, 18 predicted proteins | sample S_130626_EF_Meta_FD_187320 | JGI IMG/M metagenome (GOLD analysis project Ga0209191, IMG submission 187320) | Freshwater microbial communities from Lake Simoncouche, Canada to study carbon cycling - S_130626_EF_MetaG (SPAdes) (version 2) | ecosystem: Environmental > Aquatic > Freshwater > Lake ... | reverse complement strand
GTGCTTGTAATATTGTATTTACGCAGAGTTCCCAAGTGTCCAAAGCAAAAAGCCAAGTTTTTTGAGAAGATTGCGATTTCCCTTGATCCCCTGAGCCCGTATCATTTAGGTCAAACACAAGATGGCAACTTTCACTCGTGCCAATCTGAGTCGGCCCTATTTACGACGCCGATTGTGAATTTCCAGAAGAAAATTATAGTGATGACAAACTATAATACCACCAGCCTGGATGGTACGCAAAATCCCAAAAACTCTCTCAATTGGTGGACCAATGCGAGAATATGGCAGCATCCCAATGGTATGAGTAATACTCTCGGAAGTGTGACTAGCGCGGCACCCACATCTCCAGGCGCCTATGCTCAAGTCGGCGATCTGAGTCAGTTTTTAGGCGTTGGTCCAGATAGTGCAGATAGCGGCGGGCCTAAACCGACCTCCGAATTCCAATCATCCACTCTCGCTAAATTCACAATTGCTCTTGCACCCCCAGAAGTACCAATTACTGTAAATGAAATGAGCAAACTCATAAATACTCTGGGGGTCCAATGTGTCCCTCTAGATGTTCTAGCACTAGGACAACTAGATACACATGTAGCGACGATGCAATGGAAGTCACGCGCGGTCAATAATGTACCCAATGCGACACCCACTACCTTAGCCCATTTATCCGATCTTCGGCCCGATAATTCGCCAGATCTATTGGCTTTCTGGACCTATACTGGGTGGTCACGCAAATCAATCGTAACGGGGTTTCAGGATTACAAGTCAGAGGGGTTTAAAGATGTAGCTGCGCCGATCAAAGCGCAACCTATTCCTGGATATATAATACAAAATCCAAAGCGTCCAAATAAACCATCTCCGACAATGAATGCAGCCGGCGGCATAGTTTCTATAGCTTAGATAGAGACGCTCAGACGTCATGGTGAATAGCAAAGATATTGTCAAGCGGCTAAAACAGGCTGTATATCAAGGGCAGATACGCGTTGATATAGATGCCGCCCAGAATCCCGATCTACGACGAGCAATCCATATTGTAGAGCAATTTCTGAAATCATCCGGTCGTGTTTGCTATGGCGGCCAGGCCATAAACGCAAATTTACCCAAGAAAGATCAATTCTATAATCTGGAGACAAGCCTCCCCGACTATGACTTCTTTTCGCCCGATTACCGAACAGATATACGTGAACTCGTGACAAATCTGAAGTCGGCTGGATTTACAGAGATTTCTGAGCGTATTGGAATTCACGAAGGTACCACCAAGATATTTGTGAATTATACGGCGATTGCGGATATAACACAAATGGACAGCGAATTCTACAAACAAATTCATAAACGGTCCATCAATATAGACGGGATACATTACGCCGACCCCCTTTTTCTGAAGATGCTCATGTACGTAGAACTCAGTCGGCCCAGAGGCATGTTATCTAGATGGGATAAAGTGTACGAGCGGCTGAATTTACTGGAGGCTGCGCACCCATTGAAACCCTGTAGTAATAAAAATCCGCATGTGCTGGAAAACAAGGCGGCAAATCAAAGCCGTGGAGCCCTGTTGAACTTTGTTCTGAAGAATAAGCGCGTGTTCATGGGGGCGGATATTCATCCACTATATCTGGCGAGTGGGCAGGGCAAAACACCCAAGTCTAGAACACAATACATTTTGCGCGGAAAAAGCCCAATGGTCTTTATGAGCCCCGACGCCGACATAGATGCAGACTATCTGGGCGACGAGTTGCGGGCCAGAAAAGAACAGGTTCTAGGATTCCAGGGAATTTTACCGGCTATGGTTGCTTTATATCAGGGTGATATGATGATTTGTCTGATTGTCCAAGAAGAGGCATGTCATTCCAATATAACTATAGAACTCACAAAGGGGCGCGTACTTCATTTAGCATCATTGGACACACTCCTGACATTCTTGATAGGTCTATACTACAGAGATGATCACATTCTAATGGCATCTGATTCACTCCTATGCTGGTTGCGTCACTATACGGGCCTTCTTGCTAAATTTCGGGCACACCCCACAAAGACAGTACCGTCATTCCCTCTAGAATGCAGCGGATATCAAACGACCTTTGCCAGTTTATTGAGGGCAAAAGGCGCCAGAATTGAAGCGGCCAGACAGAGAATTGGCAGCGGGGCTAGGAGGCTTGGTACATTTACTGCAAAAAAGAGTAACCGCCCGAAAAGATCTACATTAGGAAGTAGTACCAGAAAGATTACGAAATATAATTAATATTTTTAGTTCCTCAATATATGACTCTTTGTCTATAGTCATATCGTGGGTAATTTCATCAAACGCATCTATACCGTAGAATCGCCTATATTGAAGGTCGCATTCATTTGCTAAAATCGGATAGTGAGCCTTGATATTGTCGGCCCTGTAAATTTCATAAAGAAGAGTACCTGGTTGGCAAAATACCCCAAAACTGTAGGCGGCTCCGTGAGGACCTGTTATAATTTCCGATTCTGCGAATAGTCTGATTTGATCTATGAAACTCAGATCTTCCATATAGTAGACCTTTACACCAAGGGCTTCCAGTTCATCCATATAGGTACCCTCATTCAGAATTCTACGACAGGTCGCATTTTTTCTGGAGATGTATGTGTATTTTCCAGGAATCTGCTTGAACTGTGACCAGATGTGAGAATATAGACCCCTTATATATTTGAATATCCACTGTTCATCGGAACGATTAATTTCCGTAATAGAGTGGAATGTTGGTTCAATATATTGGGCATCTTTGCGTAATTCAAACTCGCGTATAAATCTAGCAGGCAGGTTACTAAATGCTTGCTCAGCCAACATACAGTCGGTGAGAGGATAATAATATCTCACTTGCCTCCCCTCACCTTTATCCATACCGGAAGCATGAAGTTGTCCTATCATGTAATAAAATAAATGATAGGGGTTGCTATGTATAGCATCTTTCATAATAAAAACCGTGTTCATTTCTATACGTTTAGCCAGAATAAGAAAAGTCCTTATTTTGCGAGGCAGAAGCCAAGAATGCTGCAGTTCTATCACCACCTTCGAATTGTGTATATGTTTTCTTTGTACCAGTTTTCTGCCAGTCATAGAGTGTCCCAGCTTTGAGTTTTTCTAGATCAGATTGGAGTTTCATTGCTGCGGTAAACACTTTACGACTGAGATTCATAACATCTAAAAAGGCTTTACTATTCAAAATCGCATTCACACGGTCAATCTCCGATTTTAGACTTGGCATTGTGCAGGAATCGGCGTCAGCTTCTAGTTGTCTACGCCTTCTCAGAGCCATTGCTTCAGCAGTACATTGGCCCGCAGCATAGAACCCCTCTTTTTTTGAGCCTAGGGGCTTGAATCCGCGTGCTGATAGAAGTTTATTTTGGGCCTCCATAGCTTTTGCAGATGGGCCTGGTATTGTTGGATTTTGCTGTGGTGGGTCTGGTCCCGTTTTTTGCCCATCTTCTTTTGGCATTTCTGGATTGGCTGGGATAGATGGGGCTGCATCTTCAGGTCCCGTGCCAATATTTCCTTTATCCAATGCATCTTGTAATTTTTTTATTACTGAGCTATACCACGTGACTTCCATTAAAAGTTTCTCAGCCGTATGATTTGGTATTTTTATAAGTGCTGTAATCATATTAAGCTGATCGGTTACATTATAAGCCGGTAAGTTATAGGCTGTGCAGGGAAGGTATTTCCAGTCGGGATGAGGTGTAGGAATTAAAAGGAGGCCTCCAACACCACATTGTGGCCGGAGATTACTTAGTTGATCTGTACAGTTATAGACATGTTGATATGTTTCCATTAGATGATTCCAGGCCTCTTCTCGTGTTTCGGCGGGAGCAGGTGTCACACCAATTTTAGAGATATCAGGAGTTTTAGAATCTGGCGGTGATTTAATTGTAGATGCACTCTCCTTTGCATCAGCCATAGCAGGTGCAGAATCTCCCCACCACCCCTTATTTTCTGATGCTTTATCTGTAGCATCAGATGGTTTAAATTCTGGTTCGGCAATGGCTTTTGGTGGAGGAGTGGGTAGGGGGGTTTCCACTTTACTCGTCATATATGTCTTCATCATCTGTTCTTGAACTAAATTGGCAATCTGACAATATGGCATCATCATATTTTTAAGATATGGTCTGAGGGCCTCATAGTCTGCTTGATCCTGCGAATCATTTGCAAAGCCGTCATTTCCATATTTAGAATAACGTATAATCAAAAGAAGTCCGGCACACATTAGAATCAATAAGGCCAAAAATTCTCCAACCGGTTTGGCCTTCATTTCTTCTTATTAAACCAATATATAAGAAGAGATGAATTACATGACAAATATGGCTTCTGGGAATTCGGATAAAATTAATGCAGATGCTATTCGGTGTTCATTACCCGCCGTAACGAGGACAGCTGCTTCAGATAATTGTTGTGTAAATAGCACTCCTCCGGGGCCATTAAATGTTCAACTTTCATCTTTATATTCGGAATCTAAGGTCTGTCCAGGGCCCACGCCTGCAGAGTTTGCTCTATATCCGAAAGTCGCGGTTCCAAGTTCTGTAAGAACTTTGGAGAAACTAAGTAATTATCAAAATTGTACTACTACTACGGCAGATCAACGATTTGCGAAATTTAGAAGATGGCAAGCTCCTGCTCCATGCCAACCATTACCACAGATTGCCCAGAGTGCTGGAATCTCAAAACCTTCTACCAGGGCCTGCAATCTCCAAACTTTTTATTAATCTGTATTAGAATGACCTTGACTAACTTTGACGCCTCGCAAATTGCCATGAAGAAAAGACAGAAGGCCCTTTTTGCCTGGAAATCTGGGAATGATTCCCTTGTAAATGCGGGTAGATCTGTCCGAACTGAGCAGCCCAGTTATCAGACTGCTGAAGATGTGGCGATGCGTAGACAGGGTGGCTGCAAATGCACGACAGATGCATTGGCTAACCCTTATGAGTTTAACGGCCTCAGTCAGTGCGGATGCGGTGCTGCGCAGTAAAACCCTTTTATTTCGGTATTTTTTTAGTTTGTTTTACAGACTAAAAAATGCTTCCTTAGCGAAGCATGTCCTGGTATTTTTTAGTCTGTAAAACAGACTAAAAAATGCCTCCTGAGAGGTATGCCTCCTGGGAGGTATGCCTCCTGGGAGGTATGCCTCCAGGCGAAGCCTGTGCTGGTATTTTTTAGTCTGTTTTACAGACTAAAAAATGCCTCTGCTGGGTATCGAACCCAGTACCTTCTGCTTACAAGGCAGATGCTCTACCATTTGAGCTACAGAGACAGAATATGGCCCTGCGGAGATTCGAACTCCGGTTACGGGATTCAAAGTCCCGGGTCCTAACCACTGGACTACAAGGCCAGTGAAAATGGGTCTGTTTAGAGAGTGACTCCGAACTCCTATGTTCCGATGCCGGGAATCGAACCCGGATCTCGGGGGTGAAAACCCCACATCCTAAACCGTTAGACAACATCGGAAGATTGCTTGGTTTTTGAAGAGTACCAACAAACTCTGTTGCGCCAAGCGGGAATCGAACCCACGTTTCAACCTTGGAAGAGTTGAATTCTACCACTGAACTATTGGCGCTGGTGCGGGGAGTGGGGATCGAACCCACGCGGATTGCTCCAGCAGATCTTAAGCCTGCCGCCTTAACCACTCGGCCATCCCCGCTGGGGTGGGGCTTTTGCGGCCGCTAGCCCGCTAGACCCTAATCAACTATATTCATAAACTCTTTATACCATTTCACTCAAGGCCTCTTTACTTGGCACCTAGAACCACCTTCTTCTTCACAACCGTGGTCTTCTTCGGCAGAGGTGCAGGCTCCTCCACCACCGGTGCCGCCGCGACAGCCGCAGCGGGCGACACCAGGGCCTCGTCATCCACACCCTCCTCCTCCTCCTCCTCGTCGTCAAAGGCCGCGGCGAAGCTCGCCTTGGGAGCAGCCGCAGGAGCGGAAGTCGCAGAGCGACGCGCGGCGGGCGCATCCTCCTCATCCACAAAGCCATAGCCACGACCAGACTCCGGGCTGGACACCACCTTCACCTGCGACGCCTTCCAGGACAGGCCGCAGCCCACACTGCTGATCCAGACGCCCGTGCACTCAATGAGCACGGTCACCGTCATGCGCTTCACAATCAGGTCCTCCACCGGCACGTCCTTGATCTCCTTCTTCTCGGCGTCGTAGAACACCGTCTCAAACTTGTCATTCTTCTTGCGCAGAGCCACCTTCACCGTGGGCGGGTAAGGCTTCCTGTTGCCATTCTCATCCTCGCTGAACTTCACCGTCGGCTTGTACAGCTTCATCTGCTTGAGGATCTGCTGCGTCATGCCAGGCTTCTTGAGCCAGTTCTTCTCCACGCACTCCGCCATCACGCGCGTATCCAGGCCATCCAGAGCATCAAACACCGCCTTGACCTTGGGATTAGAGTCAAACTCGCGCAGAGACAGGTTGAAACTGTACTTGGTAGGACCATACTTGTCCTCCACGTTCAGGCCATACGGTACATCTAGGTTGCTCACCTGCATCTTCAGGGGGCGGCCAGCGTAGTTCAGGTTCACGGCCTTCGCGCCGCTCTGCAGGGTCTTCAACTCACCGAAGGAAATCTTGGACGCGTCAAACTCAGATGCAAGGACACTCATTTGGGTATACTAGCCTACAGGTGCCACCCGCATTCAATTTTAGGGGCGCCTGGTCGCAACTTTTTTTGCCCTTCCATAATTAGAATGGACTTTTCTCAATATATAAGACTCAAGAATGAGGCTGCAAATGTGTATCTATCAAGGACGAAAACAGTGGATTCATCTCTGCTTACCTTCAAACGGCAAGTGAGAGCAACACATGCCGGTTATAATGCATCGGATACAATTGCCTATGATAGGGGTACTTGCCCTATTTACACCGTAAACAAGGGGGGTATTAACGCGGGCAAAGGTTACACAAGCGTAGATAAACAATCTCCGCATCAAAACCTGATTTTAAAAGCCGCAGGATGTTCTCAATGTAGTGAAACAGACTATTCAACTGCATCCCCGGGTATTGAAATACAGAACTATAGCACTTGCGTAGCAACATTAAATCAGTACAATTTATCCCCAGGTAGCAATTTGCCTAAGCCATATGGCTATGGATTAAAACCTGGTGAATGCAAGCCATATGGATATGGGCAGAATTACTATTTTCCCAGAAAAGATGCCTGCACAAATGATGTATATCCTCCTGCCGCTTGGCCTTATAAGTAAAGGCAAAGGCAAACATAAACATAAGTGCCCATCTAAGAATAATTTTGTAGTCTATATTTATAATGTCCTTAACCCCCCTAGAGGAACTCGTAAAGGAGACACGTCACGCATTCATTATTGCAAAAGCCGATGGTATCCTAGATGCCGGTGAGGTGATTCAGATTGCCACTAATCTAGTAATGAAGATCCAGAAGCTCAGCACCCTCTCTGGTTCTGAGAAGAAGGATATGCTTCTTATGACTCTGAAGAAGGGTTTGGACGCTTCGGGTGGTCTTGAATCTCTGCCCGGCTTTACAGGCGCTACAGATGAGACAAAGAAAGCATTTGAGGATAGCCTCATGACCGCCGTTTCTGTATCGGTGGACATGATGCTGTCTGTGGCTGCGGGAAAATTAGATCTGCGCAAGCCGTCTAGTTGGAAGGCATGCCTCCCTGTCTGCATGTCGGCGGTAAAGGCTCTGATTCCCAAGGACCAGGCGCTTTTGCAGGAAGCGGCAAAGTACTCGGAGACAATTTTAAAGAAGCAGGTTGAGGAGCCTGTCACTACGACGCCGGTGGAGGAGGTCAAGGCTGAAGAGGTGAAGACGGAGGAGGTGAAGACGGAGGAGGTCAAGGCTGATTTACCCGGTGCCACTGCAAGCTCATAAAAGCCCTATTCAGATAACCAGGGGTACGCCTCCCTACATTCATAGGAAACTCTGGAAAGGGCCATTACCGTGTACATGGCCGCAAGAGTCTTATCTGACTGCTCTGGAGCAGATGAGATAAGACGCTCAATTATATTCAGATTCGTCCGCCGCATGCTGTCCAAATCGGACTTTGTAACACTAGTTTCAGGATTCCATCTGAAAAGTTTATTTGCAGGAGACAAATAATCAGGAACTAGTTGTGCGCGTTTATCATCTGTCAGCCCCAAATCTTTTTCCCATAAGTTGAAAAGTGTCAAATATAACCTTTTTTGATCAGACATTGATAATTCGGAGAACCACCGAGTGGCAATACGATATCCAAGCATATCAAGTCTCAGACATACATCTAGAACTCTCAGATTCCACGATTGTTTTACAGTCAAATTCTCACGGTTTTCAAATGCTAAAGGGTATTTCCAGCGTCTCAGATTATCCAGCCGTTTACGGAAGGCTTCAACTATTTCATTATCGCAGGGTACGGTTGTGTATATGTTTGTAAGACGACCACTTTGTTCATAATGGACTAGAAGGGCCCGAATATCAAATCCCCAGAATTTGCCGGCCTCTTTTATTATAAAAAAATAATGGCGTTTTACACTGTTGAGAGGTTCTAGGGTGGCTATTTCCGTATCATTATGGCATATATCTCTATTCAAAAATGCAGGACCCCTTTGAAAAAAGAGCCGTAATCCATTTTTCAGTGCCCACCATTTCTGGATTTTACGTGCTGCCATCTGCAATGACCGTGTAGAGTTAGCTGGTGATCTAGGAGACTCAAAACGTACAGGGTTCTTCAAATGTCGGAAACAAAAATCACCCTTTTTTACGGGATAGGTACAGCGCTCGGTGGGATGCTTCCGGCTTTTTACATTAGAACACACCTGTAAGGGTTTTACAAGCTTCTTGGGCATACCAAAGTCCCTCTGCTGCCTGGGCGGAAAGGAAAAAAGTGGGGGCGAAATTAAACTTTTTAAGCCGCCATTTTTTACCGCATTAGGCTGTGACGAAAAAAATCTACGGCGCGAAAAAAAATATCCGCCAGGGCGAAAGGTACTAAACGCCTTGACCCAAAATTGAATGGCCGCGGGTCGCTAATGTGCGTATTCCCCCCATGAATTCTTCCACGGCATCTGGTATAATGAGTTCTCCCGCCGCCGTGAAGCAGACCAAGAAGGTGTCTAAGAAGTCCGATGAGGTAGCCGCGCCTGTGGCTGCCGCTGCGCCCGTTGCGGCGGCTGCGCCTGCCGCGGCGAAGAAGGCGGCGGCCTCCCCTGCCGCCTCCAAGAAGGCCGCGCCCGTGGCTGCGCCTGCCGTCGTGGTTGCGCCCGTGGTGGCTGCGGTGACCGCCGCGCCCGTGGAGGCCGCTGAGGGTGCGACTTCCTCCGTACAGGATGATGTGAAGGCGATGCTGACCCAGGCGAACACCGTACGCGAGACGGTGGGCGCGCTGGTGGGCGAGCTGAAGCGCCTGGAGAAGCGTGTGGCCCGCCTGCAGAAGGAGGCCGACAAGCGCCGCCGCAAGTCCAAGAAGCCCGTGGAGGGTGAGGAGGCCAAGCCCCGCAAGCCCTCTATCTTCGAGATCCCTACCCCCCTGTCTAACGAGCTCTGCTCTTTCCTGGGCGTGTCCAACGGCTCCAAGGAGTCCCGCTCCAATGTGACCAAGGCGATCACCGGCTACGTGAAGCAGCACAACCTGAAGAACAAGCACACCATCGTGCCTGACACGAAGCTCACCTCCCTGCTGCGTGTGAAGGAGGGCGAGACGCTGACGTACTTCAACCTTCAGCGCTACCTGAACCCCCACTACCTGAAGCCCGCGCCTGTGGCCACTGCGTAAAAAGGCCTTCAGGTCCATGGTTGGCTCTTCCCCTAAAAGAGCCTGGTGGAGAAGCACTCTTGATAGATGATTAGCGGGGCACTGGTCTAGTGGTATGATTCAGAGTTTGGGTCTCTGAAGTCCAGGGTTCGATTCCCTGGTGCCCCCCATATTTTTGGAGAACCCTAATTTGGTGGCTGTGGCTTGCACCACCACCACACTCCAGATAGCTCAGTTGGTAGAGCGGGGGATTGTAGCACATATAAGCTATATTCGTAAATCTCCCCAAGTCACTGGTTCGAATCCGGTTCTGGAGAAGCCGCAAGGCACCTTGGTCTCTTAGCTCAATCGGTAGAGCATCTGGCTGTTAAGCACACGTTACTACGTTAACCGGAAGGTACTGGGATCGTAGCCCAGAGAGACCGATTTTTTTGCTATGCTGTTGTACAGTATAACAAAAAAGGTCATATTTTATATTATCATTTCAGTATATTCAACCACCGTTCTCTTGATTTCTTCTTTAAATTTACAAGAGTCTCTTGTGTCCCCGTGAATTTCTCGTCTAATCCGCCCGTTTTTTCTAGAACAGTCTTCCAGCCTCCATAGTGTTTTGCTCGTGTCAAGGCTGTCTCAAATGGCATAAATGTACCTCCCTGAGTATGGCAGCGATCCCATCCCGCTAGATAGGCCGCATCCTGTAGAATACCCAGTGAAATACCCCAGTCATTACATACCGATTCCACCGATATATCTTCTACAAGCCATTCACCTCTCACTCTCATGACACGCCATATCCGGGGAGTGCCCATGACAAAGAGATCTGAATCAAGTGTTACAACCACATCTAAGCGTTTCTCAAAGGCCATATCTATAAGGATATCGTCCGCTTCTCCTTCAGCAAAGATGTGTTCCACGTTCGGCCCCAGCCGTTCCTGTATCTCCTTTTTCAGTTTATTGGTCATGTGCCAGCCCTGCCAATTTAATGAGGTAATTGCGGTCTTAATGTGTTTTATGTCAGTATCATTCAATTGACCCTTATATTCTTCCAAGTACACTTCTAAATCCTTCCGTTTTTCCGTCGCGGAATCTCGGATAGAACGCCGTTCACCCACAATAGCCTGTTTCTCTTTCGGGGCTACCCCATCCCATACACAGACAAGTTGATGACCTGCAGCTGACCACGATATGAGTACATCCAAAAGCCCATCCAAAGAGGACTTGTGTGTATATGCCAAATTAAATATATCAATGCCGATTTTCAGCGAATTTAATCGCGCCGGTTCAACGTTCTTGAATAGGTCCTTGAATAATGTCCATACACCACGTATTCCCATAAGTTAGTATTTTATACTAACTTATGGATATATATAAGAGTCAATTTTACACCTGCCCTATTTCCTGTGCATTTCAGCATCCCAAGAGGGCGTAGTGAAACGCAGACTAGTACTAGGCGTTTGTAGGCGCTTATGAATATATCCCCGTAAAAATCCTAAACTCTCTAAAAGTTCCATTTTACCCTTCATATAGCGCCAAGCGTAGTCTGCATGGCTATTTACATTATATTCCACTGCTAAAGATTCTGCCTGCTCTACCATCCAATTCACTTGTTCCGCCCACAATTTAGTGAATTTATTTACGTGGCCTCGGCTTAATAGAGCACACATAAACAGCTCAGTCCAGGCCTCAGTATAGGCTTCTAGATCCTCTACACCCTTTTCATGATCAAATCCAGCAGTATGAAGTAACTCGTGTAATAGGACGCGTGTGACTTCTTCATACCTATATAAGACAACTACCTCTTGATGGCCCAAATAAGAAAATCCGCCATTTATATCGGCAGCAGTAATATCTCTGGCTTCAGTTGGATCAACTCTGGGCCGTGGATCAGCATATACAAGAGTATGGCCAACGGGGTGTTCAATCGCCTGAAATATGCGCGCCCAAAAAGCCCATGGAATCTGAGCCCACTGCTCCTCTGTTCCCAAGAAAATAACGCGTGTTCTGCCAGGAAGTTCACGCACTTTGAGATCCACACCACTACCCTTCTCCCTCCACTTGGCCAGCATATCTGCGCGGAAATTCACCGTATCTATTGGCGAATCGGCGACTGCATATTTTTCCAATATCGCAGTATCATCTGTACACGGGGAATCATCTATCCAGTGTTCTTCAGCCATAGCCCAGACTTTCTGCGCCATTTCTAGAAAAGGCTCTCTCCAAAATGCCCGGGGCATTTACTACTTTATATGCTACATTATTAGAATATCATATAACGAAACAAACAGATTCTCCCATGCAATCGGAATTCTATAGGATGTTAGTGTGTGACCCGTGGCAGTATCAGGTGAGGCGGCCAAGCAATCCAACAGTTTCCCAGTCAAAACATCTCCAAATTCCTCGTGATGTTCTAAAATAAGTTCTAGTAAGATCTGATGAACATCAAACCATCGCACGTTTCTCTGTAGTAAAGCATAGACCGTACTACGTATTGCGACTATGTGATTTATATCATGTGATTTTAAGGCTCTAGTTTTCTGTATCCAATCCCATATAACAGGAGCCCATGGATGTAGAGGCGGCGCTGCCAAAGGGATCGGTATATCCAAGAACCAGTCGCGCAATTTGAACGGTACCGATTCACGTACAGTCAGCCAAACGCTTATATTGCCCGATTCACTTCGCATTTCTAAAAGTCTCTGAAGCAGGAGAACCGACTCAATACTCAGAAGATCCGCCTCATATAAGACCAGGATGCGATCACCCTTGAGAACATGTGCATTTTCACCGAGACTCTCCATTATTGAACGAATATAATGGCGATCCTGGAGACTCATACGGGCCACAGAAAATGCGTTATGAATAAGGGATGTTTCATAGGGCAACCCGTCGTTGCGTAGCTCCTCTGATTGCGCCTGTTCGTCTGAAACTCGGCTATCCAGATGCCATTGTTTTTTGGTGATAGATAGGCTAAGGCCCCTTTGAAATGCAAGTAATTCCAGGCGTTTATGAACGGCCGCTTTAGAGGCCTCATAATCCTGGCATCTCCATGCAATCCCCATCCTAAATTGTAGGTCATCATAGGTATTTAGATGGCGCCTTGGCACTCCACGGTACCTAATGAATTATAGCGTATAATCATCAGTCAATTAACGAATGGAATTTGCTATACCTATTTCACGATTTGATCCTACAAAAGTGCGCTGGGGGCAAGCCAGGTCAGGGCCATTTCGGAAAACCATTTCCTTTAATTATGAAGATAGCCAGTTGGCATTTCAATCATTAAATTTGATGTCAGATCCTCTAACAGTTGTATATCTTGATACAGTTAAAAACCAACTTATTTTGGAGGAAACTCCCCAGGGACAGTTCTTAATAAAAATAGATCAATTTCAGACATTGATCAATGGCCAAATTAAAAAGCATTATAAGGATTGGCTGGAAGGTACAACTCTACCTGAATCAGAAATGATTGCGCCCCTGCAGCCCTGGCTAAAGTCTCAAAAAATCACGCTGTATCTCTCTAATGAACCATCTTCCATACCATTTTTTACGAAAAATGGTAGTGAAACTATTTCAGACAAAACATTGAAGCCCGGGGATCTTATTCGGGCCATGGTTCGGCTTCAAGGTGTATCTTTGCAGTTAAATGAATCGAATGATTGGACCGGCAAATCGCGTATCCAACATTATGTTATAGAGTTATACCGTATTTCAGAGTAACTATGATTTTTGTATTAATGCTATGGAAAGGGCTGTGAGCGAGATTACCATTGTTATAGCGGAGGTCATTAAGAAATATAAGTTCATGCTTAGGGGATGATACGTGAAATATAAATACCATAAAAAGGTGTGCAGCATTACAATTGCACCTAAAATACCTGTTACGGGAAGAAGTCGGTTAGTTAGTTCATTTGAATTATCTTTGGTTCCAACTAGATTTGAAAACTGCCATATAGCGAACCCGATAAGCACAAGCTCTACGACTGCCATAACACCCATGAACCAACTGCCCGTTTTTGGTGCTAATGAATCCATCTATTACTCTTATGGTTTTAATTTACTTCTTTGCCATACCGCTTAATGAGTGCGGTCCAGTTGTTGTAACCGCCGTACCGAGACTTACGGGTACAGACATAAAAACGTATATACATTCTAATACAAAGACCATGACTAGGACTGGCAGTAAAACCGTGTAAACTCTATACGTATGTAATCGTTTATTAACAAAGGGGTTACAGGAATCATTTCCAGAACATCTTTCCATCTAATTTTATAGTTAATATTAGTAGCCAGATATGGCACAGAAAACAAGAAAACACCGTTTAGTCTTTAATGGTCCGAAAGTCTGCCACCCCAGGCTAAAGGGCCGTAATGGTGATTGCCTATCGCCCGATTTACTAAGAAAAGTTGGAGATGCATTAGAGGCACCAACGAATCTTCAGGGTCACGTATTAAAACGCTGGCTAACACGGCGTACGCGATGCAAGAGTGAGCGCTGTTGGGTAGAAAAGTCTCCATTAGATGCAAAAGAAAAGAAGGATATTTTTAAAGCCTATTTTCGCCCAAAGATGCCGGATGAGTGGTCAGAGAATGAGCGCGAGTGGCTTGATACACTAAATATTGAAAATGTCTTAAAACAATATGAAGAGTCAAATCCCGAATTTAAATTTTACGGAGCAAACCCCATTGACTTTTCGGCACCCAACCCATATAAAAAGGGGTCTCTTGAACGAAAAGAGTGTTTGACTGATGACATATGCAAGATTGATCTAAAGTCTTTGCAGGCCAGTGGTAAGACAAAGTTGGGTTTTGTGTATAATATGGATCCGAGCAACAAGGGGGGCAGCCACTGGGTGGCGAGTTTCACAGATATCCCGGCCCACCGAAGCTATTATTTTGATTCATACGGCATGAAGGCCTTGCCGCAGGTTGCCCGATTTATGCGCGCACTTACGCTTCAGGATCCAAAGATGAAACTGCAATACAATGCCCGTAGGTTCCAGTTCCGGGAATCGGAATGTGGTGTATATTGTATTTATTTCATAATACGAATGTTGGAAGGTGCAGATTTTGTGAAATTCTGCAGAAGCGACCCGCGGGACAGCGACATGCTTCTTTTGCGCCAGTACATTTATTCCAAAACTAATTAAATATAAAGCGATACCGTGGAGTACTTAATTTAAGTACTCCCTAAGGGTTTGCTGCGCTGAGCCAAGTGGCGAAATATGACACTTAATAGGTCAGACTCGCAAAGCGAGTCTTGACAT
>Ga0209191_1001574_pt1 | contig 15024 bp, 16 predicted proteins | sample S_130626_EF_Meta_FD_187320 | JGI IMG/M metagenome (GOLD analysis project Ga0209191, IMG submission 187320) | Freshwater microbial communities from Lake Simoncouche, Canada to study carbon cycling - S_130626_EF_MetaG (SPAdes) (version 2) | ecosystem: Environmental > Aquatic > Freshwater > Lake ... | reverse complement strand
TTGCTGGGGATTAAATGATCAAGGTCAACTCGGTATCGGCACGCAAACAAATGTTGCAACAGCTACTGCGATTTCAACTCTCAACGTTGTGCCAACGACAACGGCGGCACCGATAACTGTTGCTCCGACGACTATCGCTCCAACAACAGTCGCGCCGACGACTGTTGCTCCGACGACTATCGCTCCAACAACTATCGCGCCGACAACTGTTGCACCAGTGCGTGTCGAACCATTGACTACAGGACCCATTTCGGCGACGACCGTGACTACATCGACCACGGTTGTGCAAACGACGACGACGACGTCAATATCAACAACTTCAACTTCAACTTCAACTTCAAGCACAACCTCAACATCAACGACTGAGCTCACGACCGGCACTGTCGCAATGGCGTTGGCGGCGAAGTCAAAGGCAATAGTTCTGATTCACCCAATGGCCATGAGGCGGGGCTCAAAAGTGAGTGCCTCAAAGCTGGCCGCATCCGTATCGCTGAGTATTCCGAAGCGATCGGTGGGCACAATGCGGATCAGCATTACGAAAGGCAAGAAGTACTGCGCCTTTGTCGGGACGAGCCTGAAGGCAGTGCACACGGGGAAATGCACGATTGTGGTGATCTACCTGCCAAGGAAGGGGCGGTCAGTTTTACGAAGCAACACACTGACGGTGAAGGCCTAGCTAAATTCAGGAGACGGGACGAAGGATAGATTGCAACGATGTATCCGATTGGAAAACTGACGTCGCGTGAACGAATTATTCAGGCAGCCCAACAGGAACTGCTGGATTCCGGCATTCTCGGTTTGCGCATGGAAGTGGTGGCAGAAAAAGCTGAGGTTTCAGTTCCGCTGATCTATAAGTACTACGGCAATCGCGATGGTTTGTTGACTGAGGTCCTGAGCAAACTCTATGACGGTGACAGTTACCAAAAACTAATGGCATATGCGGAAGTTTTTGAGGAACTTGAAAATCCATCCAATGACGACATAGCGATTTTGTTTGCAACAGTTCAACAGGATTTTCGAATGCCTGGACGTTGGAGAAAATTACAAATTCTTGCTGCCTCTGCAGAGATTCCCGAATTGCGTGAGCGGATTGCTGCAATTCATCTTCAACAACAGCAGCACATTATTGACTTTCTTAGAATTGCGATTCGCGTAGTGGCATCGAAGTACGAAGGAAGCACGGATGAATCAATTGCGGCGGCTGTGGCTCTGTCGGAGCCTCTGTCTTCATTGATTATGACCCAAACATTCGGGTCGGTTCTTGATGACTTAGTTGACATCGACGACAGAGAAGCGGCTGCTGAAGATATGAAGGTTCTTCTTCGTTTAATCATTGATGCTGTACTGACAGTGGGGAAAAAGTCGTCGTAGACTCTCCATATGGAAGTTGAAATGATTGTTGAGATTCCGCAAGGGTCTCGTAACAAATACGAAATGGATCACGTGACCGGAGACATCTGGCTTGATCGCACATTGTTCACAGCGACGCAGTATCCGCTTGATTATGGTTTCTTTCCTGGCACCCATGGTGAAGACGGAGACCCACTTGATGCATTGGTATGGCTGAGCCAACCAACTTTTCCTGGCTGCCATGTGTGGGTGCGCCCCGTTGCGGTGTTCTGGATGACGGACGAAAAAGGGCCAGACGCAAAAGTGTTGTGCGTGTCGTCGCACGACTCACGCATGAATCAGTACGTGGACATTGGAGATTTGCCCGAGCACTTGCTCGACGAAGTCGGCAACTTCTTTGAGGTCTACAAGCTTCTTGAGCCGAACAAAGACACCACAGTGAAGGGCTGGGAAGGCCGCCAAGCAGCCGAGACAGAAATCCTTGCTGCCATCGAACGGCTGGCTCATCTCGAGCATTAACCGGCTCGCCGTTTAAGCAACTTTTTTGTGACGACAGTCACGCCACTGTGTCTTCCTGTGGAAAAAGTCCTCAGCAAACCCATATGGGTAATGGAGCCTGTGGATATCCCCCAATTTTCACAAATGCACCTTTAGGGTTCGCAATGCGGACCAAGTGCCGCAGAATTGGGGAAACCTTATGTACACACTCGGAGCCTTGCTCCTATCAGCCCTCCTACTTGGTGCCGTTATTTCGGTCATCGAGTCGGTACTACAGCTTGTCGGCGCTCATGGTGCCATCAGCAAGTTGCCACTTATCGGAGCGCATCTTTCGCTCATCATTGCCATCGGCATGGTGTGGTTGTTGAAGATGAACCCGATCGCAGGTTGGGGAGTCTCATTCTCAGATGAATGGATGACCTACGTCGCCAATGGCGCCATAATTCTCGGAATGATTCCGTTGAAAGATGCAGTTATCAACATGGTGAACAAGGGCCTTCGCGCTTAATCGCTCACACATATTTCAGCAACGGGCTGTCGGTTCATTCGAATCGGCAGCCCGTTTGCATTTACGGGTTACGACCGAGACGTGCCTCGGAAGATTCGAAGCAGTCCGACGCAGCCGGCGGCAAAAACAATGAGCCCCAGAAAGCGCGCACCGATTCCGACGGGTAACGCCATCAGCCATCCGCCAGCGAAAATTGACGCAACGTGCATGACGGTGAATAGTCCACGTGAGACGGCAGATTTAGGTCGACGGAAAACTGCAATCAATGAGATAACCCCCAACACAATCATGACGAGCATGATGACGACAGCTAGTAGAGCGAGGCTTTCCATTGCCGAAGAGTAGACCAGAAATAGCTATTGAGTTGCAGAGTGATCGATGAGCCAAAAGCTAACGAGGCCAGCCGGCTGGTCATTCAAACTCACTGAGATATCAACTTGCCCGGCGTGAGGGAAACCGATGCCTCGTAGCGGCAATGCGAATGGAAAGAACAAGCCTTCACCCGGGTGACGTTCCGCATCCACATTGAATTCAAAATCGATTCGAGCAATTTCTTCAGCTGTGTCAGGAAAGCGAATGATGACTCGGCCGTGGTGGGCAGTGCCAACTCGGTGCGGTTGCACATAGACAGACATCGCAATATATGAATCAACTTCTGATGGAAACCCTGAATTCAGAGCGATGCGTGTGACGCCGCTACTGACAATGTTGAGCATTCCTTCACGAACATTGGCATAGTCGCACAATGTCAATGTGGTGAGATCAAGTCCTGAGTCTGCAAGTGGGTCGGGATTCATTCCCCGTACGGTAGCGACTAGTTGGCTGGGACAATCACGACAGGTACTTTGGCATGGCGTGAAACATAATCCGCAACAGAACCGAGCAGAAGCCCCATAACCGCACCGTGGCCACGGGCGCCCACAACGATGAGGTCAGACTTCATTCCCAATATGGCATTGCGTGGGTCATTGTTTTCGAAATGCGTCTTGATAGTGATGTCACGACCTGCTGCGGCTTTTGCAATGCGCTTGTTTTCTGTATCGAGAATTGTGCGAGCACCGGTGTCGTCGAACGTATATGACATTGCCATTTCAGCTGGCACAACGACAGGACTCCATGATGAAACAAGTGTGATGGTGTCACCGGCATGCGCATATGTAACCGCCCAATCGACTGCTTTTTCTGAGTTAGGCGAACCATCAACTCCGACAATGATCTGACGTTTCTGTGGTGCGTGATTACTCATACATTCATGTTAGGACACACAGCAGTAGATAATTCTTGCTGCAAAAACTTTGTCTGTTAGGTAAAACTATTGTTAGGTATCACTAATGAAAATTGTTTAGTGATGTTCATGTTCATGCGTGTGGTGAATATAAGCACGATCAGATCGTGCAAACCGTGTTGCATAAACAATGATGAAAACAACAGTGGTGATGAGAGTGATAGTTGGCCCTGGTGCAAGGTTCGCGTGATACGACACAATAAAACCAGCAAGAACCTCTGTTAACCCAATAGCAACAGCGGCTCGCGTAATGGAACCGACTCGATCAAAGAAGAGTCGGGCAGTAGACGTTGGAGTTATTAGCAGTGACACGGTGAGCACTGTGCCGACAGTGGACAAACACACCACGACGCAAATAGCCAGGAGAATCAGCATTGCCGCATCTAGCCGCTGGGCACGGACGCCTACTTGGGTGGCGTGATCGCGATCAAAGGTTGCAATCTTCAGGTCTTCAAAACGGAACCATACGAAGAACAAACTGCCGATGGTGAGAGCAAAGGTAATCCACATATCAAGAGTGTTCACGGTGAGTAATTGCCCAAACAGGAAATGTGTGAGCGAGACCGATGTATCAACTTTGCCAAGTGCGAGAACACCGAAGGCAAACATGCCACTGCCAACTACAGCAATGATGGAGTCATGTGCAATGCGACGGTTTTGCGACAACAAGTGAATGACTACTGCCATGAAGATTCCGGCAACTAACGCACCGGGAAGTACCGCTGCTGTGCCGAACCAAGCAAAGGCCAACGCCACACCACCAAGTAGTGAATGCGACATAGCGTCACCCATGTAGGCAAGGCGACGTAGTGACACCCAGGTGCCGACAACAGGAGCAAGCACGCCAACCATGAGGCACACGATTCCGGCGCGCTGTGAGAAATCAGATTGAAAGGGGTCAAGCAACCAATGCATTATGAACGCCCCTGTGAAGATGTGCGACTAAAGACTGCTTCCAACTTTTCGCCACCCAATTCAATGGCCGGGCTGCCATCACCAATGATGCGGCCGTTCAGTGTGAGGCAGCGCGAGAAGTGGGTGCGTACAAGGCCAAGATCATGAGTGGATACAAGGACTGAGGTTCCTCGTGCGCATAGCTGTGCGAACAAATCAATGAGGTCGCTTGTGTGACGCACATCAACACCAGACAACGCCTCGTCAAGCAACAACACATCAGCTTCTTGGGCTAACGCACGTGCAAGCAATACGCGTTGCACTTGGCCACCAGACAACGTTGCGAGCGAACGCGTGCCCATGTCGGCAAGGTCAACTTGTGTCAAACAATCTGCAACATGGTCATGATCACTTCGCGACGGGCGCATGCGTGCACCGTGGAATCGTCGGCGACCTGCCATCACGACTTCGGCAACAGTGATGGGGAAGCGCAAGTCAACATCTGATTGCTGCGGAATGTAGGCAATGGCTTGACGCTCGAGGTGGTGGCATTGTTCTCCGTGCACCACGACATCGCCGTCGTGGTCAATAAAACCAGCAAGCGCCTTAAACAAGGTTGATTTTCCTGCTCCGTTAGGACCAACAACCGCAATTAGTTCGCCGGCATCAACTGCGAAACTACTTGCGGTCAACGCTTCATAATCGCCGTATGACACGGCGACATCGACAGCTGCAAGAACAGTGGATTCAGAGTGAGCGGTCATGAACAGCGAAGTCCTTTCGCGATTCGTGACAAGTTGTCTCGTTGAATAGAAATGTATGAAGCACCGGCTTTTATATCTGTTCCGCTGATGCCTTCGACAGGGTTAAGCAGATCTGCCGTAGCGCCAACTTTGTCGGCCAATGTCTTTGCAAGGTCAGCCGGAAGAAGGGTCTCAAAGAAAATAGTGCTGACTTTGTTGGTTCGAGCGAAAGTGGCAATCGCTTCCAAGCTTTTTGCAGAGGGTTCCTCTTCTGGGTTGACGCCAGCAATTGCTACTTGTCGAAGATTGGCGCGTTTGGCTAAGTAGGCAAAGGCTCGATGAGAAGTGACAAGTACTCGTGACTCACATGTAGCAAGTTGAGTGTCAATCTCAGTACCTAATGTCTGCAGTTCCGCAATGTATGACTTTGCTGCTGTACTGAATTGCGTCGCAAAGTTTGGGCTTAACTGTGAAAGTGAATCTGCAACTGCGGTAGTCATTGCAATCATGTTTGCTGGGTCAAGCCACACGTGTGGGTCTTTTCCGGAGGCCAGTACTTCACCGTCTGTTTCGCCTTCAGTGCCGTCGAGTTGCGCAACTACATCGAGAAGTGTGACTGATTGCAGTAAATCAATAGGAACAACTGTGTTAGGTAACGATGCAACTGCCTTCTCTACATCAGGCTGAAAACCGTCACTGATGTAGAACACTGCTGATGCGGACGAAAGAACATTCAGCTGCTTCGCGGTCAGCTGCACGTCATGAGCGCCCTCACCTGCCGGTGTGAGTTCAACAACGTTGATGTATGTTCCGCCAACCTGGCGCAGGATTTCTTCGATGGGGTAGAACGAGGCAGCAACAGTGATCTGCGTCTTGTTCGTGTTTGACTGTGTCGATGAGCCGCCGCAGGCAGACAGCGCAAGCACACAAGATGCCACAGCGAGGAAACGTTTCACAGAGACGATGGTATCTATAATGAGAACCATTCCCAATAATGAGAATCACTGGGAAAGACATCAGTAATAAGGTCAGAAGAACACACGGGGGGCATATGGCGACAGGTGATGCAATATTCCGACGCGAAGACGACTGCGAGACCGAATCCTGGCCAGGCATTGTCGACTGGTGGACACTCTTCAGCAGTGACCGCACAGACACCCACGGTCTCACAGTAGGAGTTGCTGAAATTCCAGTGGGTGCGCCGGAGCCAGAGCGCGGCCACATGCACGCACAATCAGAGGTGTACTACTTCTTGTCTGGCACTGGTCATGTAGTGGTGAACGGAAATCGTCGTGACGTACGTACTGGTGATGCAGTGTTCATCCCCGGAAACTCTGAACACGTTGCCGTGAACACGGGCACTGAGCCATTGCGGTTGTTGTACGTGTTTGCCGCTGACTCATTCACCGACATTGAATACATTTTTCCGCAATAAGAGAATTTAACTCCAGAGTTTTGACAAGTCAGAAATTATTGGCGCCAAGGATTTGCTAATTGGTGACGATGTTCGCCAGATGAGGCCAATAGAGCGGCCGGCACTTGAAGAACGTAGAGGGCGTGTGACGACTCCACTACCTTCACGCGCTTCTATTGGTGCTGCTGATTGCGGTAACAGCGTTATTCCCATGTTGGCCGCAACCATTTGAACCAGTGTGGGCAGGCTTGTTGCTTGAAAGTCTGAGGGTTTGATGTTGCTACGTATACACAAGTTTTCAGCTTGGTCACGCAAGCAGTGACCTTGCTCCAACAACAGGATGTTTTCTTTGGCTAAGCGGTCAAGGCTGATTGGAGACGAAGTATTCGCCCATTTGTGATCACTTGACATTGCAACAAGAAATGGGTCATTAGCAAGAACAACCGACGTCAGGGTTGGTTCATCAATAGGTAACGCCAGTAAACCAAGATCAATGTTTCCGTAACGCAGTGACTGCACCAGACCATGTGTTTGTTCTTCGTGAAGATGTAATTGCGAATGTGGATGGTGTGTGCGAAAGGATTTCACAAGAGCAGGCAACAAATAGGGAGCCATAGTCGGAATTGCACTGATGTGAATATCACGGCGTAACTCGTCTCCGTCACTATGTGCTTCAACCACCAGATCATTCATGTCTCGCAGCAATGCACGAGCGCGTTCGACCACCTGAGCTCCCTGGTGAGTGAGCAAAATCCCGCGAGGAGTTCGTTCAACAAGTTGTTGTCCCAGTCGAATCTCTAAACCTTTGATCTGGGCGCTGAGTGCTGGTTGGGAGATAAAGCATGCATCGGCGGCCCCGCTGAAACTTCCCTCGTCTGCAAGCGCCACAAGGTATGTGAGTTGTTGAATGGTTGGTTGAGACATAAGCAAATCCTATAGCAACTATAACTAAATTAAATTTGCCTTATACCCCAAAAGGCCTGATACTGAATGCAACGGTCGTACGACAGGGAAAAGGACACACAATGGAATCAACAGGAAAATGCCCAGTAATTCATGGCGGAGCAACAACCCCCAAAACATCGAATGCTCAATGGTGGCCAAACGCATTGAACATCGACATCTTGCATCAACAGGATGTGAAAACGAATCCGTTCGGCGAAGACTTTAATTACAGAGAAGAACTGAAGAACCTAGATGTCGAGGCCTTGAAGCAGGACCTTTCCAACCTGATGACGGAGAGCCAATCATGGTGGCCTGCAGACTGGGGACATTACGGCGGCCTCATGATTCGTATGGCGTGGCATTCAGCCGGTACGTATCGCATCTCTGATGGACGAGGTGGCGCTGGCACCGGTAACCAAAGATTCGCACCGTTGAACTCGTGGCCAGATAACGCGAACCTAGACAAGGCGCGTCGCTTGTTGTGGCCAATCAAGAAGAAGTACGGAAAATCGGTTAGCTGGGCGGACCTCTTCATCTTGGCTGGAAACATCGCCTATGAGTCGATGGGATTCACAACATTTGGTTTTGCATTTGGACGCGAAGATATTTGGGAACCAGAGAAAGACATCTACTGGGGCAGTGAAGCAGAGTTCGTTGGTCCAAGTGATACGCGTTATGAAAATCTAAACGACGCCTCAACGCTGGAGAATCCACTCGCTGCAGTAACTATGGGTTTGATCTATGTCAATCCTGAAGGCATCAACGGTGTGCCGAACCCGCTGTTGACCGCTCAACACGTGCGCGAAACGTTTGCCCGCATGGCAATGAATGATGAAGAAACAGTTGCGCTGACTGCAGGTGGACACACTGTAGGAAAAGCTCATGGAAATGGTGATGCATCGTTAGTGGGGCCTGCTCCCGAAGGTGAAGATGTGGTTCATCAAGGCTTTGGGTGGATTAATCATGGACCGCAAAGCAATGGCGCTGGAACCGTAACAAGCGGAATAGAAGGTGCATGGACAACGCACCCCACAAAATGGGATCACGGTTATTTCGATTTGCTCTTCAAATATCAGTGGGAATTGAAGAAATCGCCAGCGGGTGCGAACCAGTGGGAACCAATCAATGTTGCTGACGCAGACAAAACTGTTGATGTCGAAAACAAGGGCGTTCTTCAAAACCCAATCATGACCGACGCCGACATGGCGATGATCATGGACCCTGAATATCGCAAAATCTCAGAACGATTCCACAAAGAGCCGGAATACTTCGAAGACGTATTTGCTCGGGCGTGGTTCAAATTGACTCACAGAGACATGGGGCCAAAGGTTCGCTATTTCGGACCAGACGTACCGCAAGAAGAATTGATTTGGCAAGACCCGATTACTGTGGGCTCTAGTACTTACGCAGTTGATGAAGTTGCATCACGTATTCGCGCATCTGGATTATCAGCCGTTGACATGATCAATACAGCGTGGGACAGTGCGCGTACATTTCGTGCGTCTGATAAGCGCGGCGGTGCAAACGGATCGCGCATTCGTCTGGCACCTCAGAACAATTGGGTAGGAAACGAGCCTGAACGACTTGCCCGAGTACTTAGTGTTCTTGGACCCATTGCAGCAGAGACAGGTGCATCAGTTGCTGACGTCATTGTGTTGGCCGGAAATGTGGGTATCGAAATGGCAGGTGCAGCGGCTGGTCATGCCGTTGTTGTTCCGTTCTCTCCAGGTCGAGGTGATGCAACAGAAGAACAAACTGATGTTGATTCCTTTGCACCACTAGAGCCGACTCATGACGGATTTCGTAACTGGGTGCAACCAAGTAACGCATCAAATCCCGAAGAGCTTCTGCTAGATAAGTCGCAACTTTTGGGTCTGACAGCACGGGAGATGGCCGTTCTTATCGGCGGAATGCGAGTGCTTGGAACGAACTACGGCGGCGCTGAGCACGGCGTGTTTACGAAGTCGAAAGGCGCGTTGACGAACGACTTCTTCTCGGTTCTCACCGACATGTCGTTCTCGTGGGAACCAGCAGGCGAGAACTTATACAACCTACGTAGTCGGGCAACCGGCGAAGTCGCCTACACAGCCACCCGTGTCGATTTAGTCTTTGGCTCAAACTCGGTCTTGCGTTCGTATGCAGAGGTATATGCGCAAGACGACTCGAAGGAGAAGTTTGTCACGGACTTTGTTGCCGCATGGGCCAAAGTAATGAACGCAGACAGGTTCGATCTGGCCTAGATATCCCTAGTACTTCGCCATTGCGGGAGTCCCGCTTGTAACCTTTTAGGGTCGTCCACGAGAGGAACCCCCAATGGCGAATGACTGGTTTGAAACAGTTGCAGAAGCACAACGTCGCGCGAAGGCGCGCTTGCCGAAGTCTGTCTACGGTGCACTTATCGCTGGTTCCGAGAAGGGGCTTTCCTCTTCAGACAACTTGACCTCGTTCGATCAACTGGGGTTTGCCCCACACGTTGCTGGCAATTCAAATTCGCGCGACATGAGCACCACCGTGATGGGCCAGTCGTTGTCGATGCCGGTCATTATTTCTCCTACAGGCGTACAGGCTGTGCACCCACAAGGCGAAGTAGCTATTGCGCGTGCAGCAGCTAACCGCGGCATTCCGATGGGTCTTAGTTCTTTCGCCAGCAAGTCGGTTGAAGAAGTTGCTGCCGTTAATGATTCGACTCTGTTCCAAATGTATTGGTGTGGCGATCGCGCCACATTGGAACAACGCATGGAACGTGCTCGTGCAGCCGGCGCAAAAGGCCTCATCGTCACTCTCGACTGGTCATTCAGTAATGGACGTGACTGGGGCAGCCCATGGATTCCAGAAAAGATTGACCTGAAAGCCATCATCAAGTTGGCACCAGAAGTACTTCAGAAGCCAGCATGGTTGTGGGCGTTTGCAAAGACTGGTCGCATTCCCGATCTCAGCGCGCCGAACATGGCAAAGCCAGGCGAAAAGGCACCTACATTCTTTGGTGCGTATTACGAATGGATGCAGACACCACTTCCTACGTGGGAAGACATTGCATGGCTTCGTGCCCAATGGGGTGGACCTTTCATGGTGAAAGGTGTCAGCCGTGTTGATGACGCAAAGCGCGTAGTCGACCTTGGTGCAACAACATTGTCTGTTTCCAACCATGGTGGAAACAACTTGGACGGCACTCCAGCACCGATTCGTGCATTGCCAGCAATTGCTGACGCTGTGGGAAGCCAGATTGAGATCGTTCTCGACGGCGGAGTCCGTCGCGGTAGCGATGTTGTGAAAGCTGTTGCCCTTGGTGCCCGTGCAGTCATGATTGGCCGCGCCTACCTGTGGGGATTAGCAGCCAATGGTCAGGCCGGAGTGGAAAATGTGCTTGATGTGTTGCGTGGCGGTATTGACTCTGCAATGTTGGGGCTTGGAAAAGCAAACATTTCCGAACTCACTCGCGACGACATTGTGATTCCACCAGACTTTTTGCGTGCCCTCGGCACCAAATAGTTCCCCGCAATTGTAAAACTGCGTTCATGTAAAGTAAGCCGTCCGTACAACTCGGTAATAGATGATTACTGAGTGGGCGTATTAATACCAAACCAGTATTTCTACATCTGGACAGGTAGTTCCTTTCCGTACCTCAATCTTCTGGCGGTCAAGAGCCTGCTACTTGCCGATGACAGCGCCACCGCGGTGGTCTACATAGTCGGACCTGAGCCCCAGAACGACAATTTTGAGAATCTCCGTGCTCTAGAGCGGGTCAGCGTTGTAGGAATTGAACCCGACGACGTATTTTCCCAGCTTCCAACTGACGTCAAGAGTGTCGGGACAATTTTTCACAAGATGCCAGAGTCATCTGCTTCAGCTCGGAGCAACATTTTGCGGTACGCACTGCTGTATCTGAACGGCGGGGTGTATCTGGATTTTGACACGGTGGTGACACGGTCACTGTCTGATCTTGCGGGTCATCAATGTTTCATTGGTGAAGAAAACGTATGGGTTGGCGACGAAGACCGCGTGGCCGGTAAGTGGTGGGTATGTCTGTACCCAAGGAATCTGTTCTGGTTGACAAGCTGGCTATTACGCCGCGCCGATAGCGCGTGGTTCAGTGGAAAATTGCAAGTAGCGCGTGCTCTTGAAAAGACTGATGCCATTTGGTCGAAGAAACAGCCAAATAATGCCGTGATGGGTGCTGTTGCGCGGTCACCATTTATTCGTGAGCTTCTGCTTGCATGCCTAGATGCAGATTTCACTGTGAGATATGCAACCGGGCCAACACTTGTATCGCACGTTGCAGCAAACTTCCCACATTTAGTGTCGACCCTTCCGGTCAACTACTTCTACTCAGTAGCGCCAGGAGAAAGTTTTCGGTTTTTCGCGGATCGGACATTGGAACTGCCCTCTGAGGCATATCTCATTCACTTTGCAGCCTCAAATCATAAAAAGCTAATTCCAGCTATTGACGCGACTTGCTCATGGACACGTAGCTCACACACCGTTATGGCTGGATTAATTGCAGATGTTGAGAGCCGGTATTCCGACGAGAAGAACGAAGACTTTGTTTCGTCTATTGATGAACGACCACTCATCAGTTGTTTGATGGTGACCGCAAATCGGGCAGATATAGCGCGTGTGGCTATTGAATGCTTCAGCGAGCAGACATGGCCAAATAAGGAATTAGTCATCATTGATGACGGTACGGAAGATTACAGCGACTTAATTTCATCGTTTGATTGCGCAGATCGTGTGCGTTACATCAAATTGCAGCCAGCCAATCCGCGTTTATCTCTAGGAGAACTACGAAACCTTTCCATTGAAGAAGCGCGTGGTGAATGGTGCGTGCAGTGGGATGATGACGAGTGGTATCACCCCGAGAGACTTGCTATTCAATTGAATGCAGCGGCACAAGCAGATGTCGGTGCTTCAGCTCTGAAGTGGACCTTGATGCATGTGAAGGAAAATTCTGACGAGTCTTTAACGTTTCGAGGAGACAGTGGAATTGCAACTCCTGGAACTCTGATGTTCCGTAAGGGTGATGTGCGGTATCCACACCTAGCCCGCAATGAAGACGGAATATTTCTCAGAGATGTGAAGGACAATCATGGTCTTGTGGTTCTTGATGAGAACTATTCACACCTCTTCATCAGAGTGTTCCATGGTTCCAACACGTGGGAAAAAGATCATTTCCTTGCGCGGCTTCACCGTAGAGCAGTTGACTGGCCGTCGTGGGTGTGGTCACGCTGGATCGTGAGTGATGTCACTAGGCATCGAGCATTCAAATTGAGCAGCCGTGAGAAGGATTCGCTTCAACAGATGACCCTCAGCTTTGATCGCGGTAACGAATTGGTCTCCATATGAGCGTTGCAGTTATGCAGACCGAAAATACAGTGCCATTGTGGCGGCGCATTGGTTGGTTAACCCTGGGAGAAGGCGTTGCCCGAACCGGACAAGTACTGAGCGCCATTTTGTTGGTCAGGTTCTTGGCACCTTCTGCATGGAATGTGATTGCTCTCGGCTTGTCGGTGTATTTGGTCGCAGTAACTATTGGTTCTCTAAACCTTGAACACAGCATTCTCTTTTTTCTCCCACAACTGACACAGCATCAAACAAATCGCCTGCTGTATCAGACAGTCAATTTGTTGCGGATATCAGGGCTTGTGTGTGGTGCAATAATTGTTCTCGTCCAAGTCGGTACAGGGGTATTGGGAACAATGGCGATTGCATTGTGTCTTGCATGTGCAGTTGCCTGTGAACTTCCCACTGTTGTGATGACTCCAATCTTCATTGCACGCGGTGAAGAACGGTACGCAAGTATGTGGGGTTCTAGTCATGCCCTCATTCAGTTTTTAGCATTGATGATTCCAACATTGTGCGGATTTGGTGCGATGGGAATCGCGTCTGGATTGGCTGTATCCGGATTCATCCGGGGGGCAACCTTCACCATTGTGTTTCGTCGCTATATAAACGGTGAACATGTGCACACTCCTGGCCTTTTGAAGCGCCAGATCTTCTTTTGTGCCCCGCTTGGCGTTGCCCTAGCTGCCGGAGTGCTGACACGCTCGATAGATAAATGGCTGGTCGCATGGCATGAGCCATTGAAGGTTGGCATTTATTCCATCGCAGCATTTGAAGTACCAATTCTTGCGGTGCTTCCGTATGCAGGCGGTGCGGCTATTGCGGTGTCCATGGTGACGATGTTTCATAACAATGAAGTATCAGACGCACATTCTGTGTGGTGGCATCAGGCGCGGATGATGTCGTTGGTAGTAGTTCCACTAACGGTCGGACTCGTGGTGATTGCACCCGAACTATTTGAAATCCTGTTTTCTCGTTCGTATAGAACTTCAGTATTGCCATTTCAGATTTTTACTTTGATCGGCTTGCATCGGGTTACCGAGTACGGAGCCGTGTTGCGAGCTGCAGGTCGAAGCGTAGAAATTGTCTATTCGAGTCTCATATTGTTGGGTTCTAATCTTGTATTCGGATACATCGGACTTCAAATGCACGGCCTAGTCGGACTGACAATGGGGTCCGTTCTTGCCTTCTCGGTGGCGTGGGTATGGATTCTCAGTCGATTGAAGAATGTTTTTGACGTCTCGATGCGACATGTCTTTCCATGGTCAGCATGGACATCAAGTGTTGCGATTTCTTGCGTAACAGCAGCCGTTGCTTTTTACATGTCAAAGGGCGGTGAATCTGCCGGATTGCGTCTCATTATCAAATTAATGGTGATGGGCGGCGTGGCTGCAGCAATTGGATTTATCAAACAACGAGACAAGAAAGTTCTGCCAATGCGCAGAAACTTACTAGAGGGGAACTCTCATGCATGAAGTATCGGAACTAAATATGGGAGGGGATCAAGACTTTGATTATGGCTCTCTTGGGCCTATGAGAATCGCCATTGTTGCAGAGAGTTTTCTCCCGGCCATCAATGGTGTAACAAACTCCATCCTTCGTGTGATTGAACACATGACTGCTCGAGGTCATGAGGTAACAGTGATTGCACCTTCACCGGGTGTTACTGCATACGGAAAGGCTCGAATCATTCGAGTGCCTTCTTTCGGGTTCCCTCGGTATCCAGAATTACGTATTGGCCATTCACGAGACTTCGTTCGCGAAGTACTACGCGAGATCAAGCCTGATGTTGTGCACCTCGGTTCTCCGGCCGTACTGGGCGCAGCAAGTCTGAGTGCTGCACAAGAACTTGGAATTCCATCTGTCGCGATTTATCAAACAGACCTCGCCGGTTTTGCATCTCGATACCACATGGGCTTAGCTGGTCGTTCAATTTGGCGGTACATCGCAAATATTCACCGTCGCGCAGATCTCACTCTGGCACCATCGACAGCAGCTGTTTGGGACTTGCGTGAGCGCGGTGTGAACAATGTTGTGAGATGGATGCGTG
>Ga0209191_1001572_pt1 | contig 15041 bp, 9 predicted proteins | sample S_130626_EF_Meta_FD_187320 | JGI IMG/M metagenome (GOLD analysis project Ga0209191, IMG submission 187320) | Freshwater microbial communities from Lake Simoncouche, Canada to study carbon cycling - S_130626_EF_MetaG (SPAdes) (version 2) | ecosystem: Environmental > Aquatic > Freshwater > Lake ... | reverse complement strand
GATAAAAAAATAGGAGCCCTTTTTAGGTTGGATTAAATTACCGTTTTTGCCAATCCATCCTGCACCGGAAAGCCAAGCCCAGGAACGCTCTAAGACTGGAGCGGAGTCCACAAATCCCCTTCCTTCAATAGGGCCAATTTTTTGACGAAGCTCATCCAGCATTTGATTCAGTGAAAGCTTAATCACTTCATGGTAATCTTGTCCGTAAGCATATTTTGCAATCTTTGGAAAGCCGATTGGTTGTTCTTGTGCTGGATAATAATTCTTTAAAAAAGTAATCACCGACTTTGCACCAGGCACTAATTTTTTTGGATTGATTCTTAGATCAAAATGCTTTTCCATGTACTGCATATCTCCGTGAAAACCTTTTGCTAGCCATTGCTCTAATCTGAATGCATCCTCGGTTAATTCCTTGGCTTCGGCAATACCACAGAAATCAAATCCATGCTTTATTGCAAGCTCTTTGATGATTTGTGTATGCCTAAATTGGTTCAATCTTCAAGATTCATGCTATGAAAAAAACGATGCGCACTTGGGGCTATTAAAACGCCAATACTTGATATAAAAACAACACCACTAAAGATGGCGTAAAAAGAAGAAAATAATTTTCCAGCATTGGTTTGAATAGTGACAACAGGTCCCATTCCACTTAAAATCATAGAGGCGTTATGCAAAGCATCTATCCAAGTCATGGGTGCTAAAAATTTATAACCAAGAATACCAATTAAAAGGGAGGTCCCTAAAATAAATATTGTCTTGAAAAGATGAGAAATAACCCGCTTATAATACACACTAGAAGGTGCTAGAGGTTGACTCTTGTGTTCGTATTTAGGTAAGAATAAATTTCTTTTTGGTGCCATGCTACTGCTTTTCGTTAACTTATGTAAAATTAGCAGAAAATACAAGGATTAACTGACTTTATTGCTCTTTTTTAACAACTATTAAGACATAATTGCTGAATTCTAGGAGTGGCTTTCTATTTGAGGGTATATAGTAAATACTAAAACTAGTAATATGAATTTAAATCAATATACCATTAAAGCGCAGGAAGCAATTCAGGCTGCACAACAATTGGCTTACAACAACCAACATGCGAACATTGAAACTGCGCATTTATTAAAAGAGATTCTTGGAGACAAAGACAGTCCAACCGATTTTTTATTGAAAAAAAATAATGTACAACCAAGCTGGGTGTTGCAAAAACTAGATGCATTATTTGAAAAATTACCGAAACAACAAAGTGGTGAGCCTGCCTCTGCTTTAAGTAGAGATTTGAATGCAGTTTTATTAAAAGCAACTGCGTCATTAAAAGATTTTGGCGACGATTTTGTAACAGTGGAACATTTAATTGTGGGTATCCTTCAAGTGAATGATGCTGTTGCAAAAATTTTAAAAGACGCAGGCTTGACAGAGAAAGGTTTAAAAACTGCGATCACAGAATTAAGACAGGGTGAAACGATAAAGTCTGCTACGCAAGAAACACAATTTCAAGCATTGAATAAATATGCAAAGAATTTAAACGAGATGGCCAACAAAGGGAAATTAGATCCTGTGATTGGTCGTGATGACGAAATAAGAAGAACATTGCATATCCTAACTAGAAGAAGCAAGAACAATCCAATTTTAGTGGGTGAGCCTGGTGTTGGTAAAACAGCGATTGCAGAAGGGTTGGCGATGCGTATTGTGAACGGGGATGTGCCCGAAAATTTAAAGTCAAAAATTATTTATGCTTTAGATATGGGGCTATTGATTGCTGGAGCAAAGTACAAAGGTGAATTTGAAGAACGATTAAAAGGCGTCATCAAAGAAGTCACAGGTAGTGATGGGGATATTATTTTATTCATTGATGAGATTCATACACTCGTTGGTGCTGGTGGAGGTGATGGTGCAATGGACGCAGCCAATATTTTGAAACCAGCATTGGCAAGAGGAGAGTTAAGGGCTATTGGAGCAACGACTTTAAATGAATACCAAAAGTTTTTCGAAAAGGATAAAGCATTGGAAAGAAGATTCCAGAAAGTCATGATTGACGAGCCTTCCAAAGAAGATGCGATTTCTATTTTAAGAGGTTTGAAAGAAAGATATGAAACGCATCACCATGTGCGCATTAAGGACGAAGCGATTGTGGCTGCTGTAGAACTTTCTTCGAGGTATATAACAGACCGTTTTTTACCAGACAAGGCCATTGATTTAATTGATGAAAGTGCTGCTAAGCTTAGATTAGAGATGAATTCTATGCCAGAGGACTTGGATACTTTACAACGTCAAATTAGACAATTAGAAATTGAAAGAGAAGCCATTAAGCGTGAGAACAATCCGGATCAATTAAAACAATTGAATGTAGAAATAAGTAATTTATTGGTACAACAAGATACCCTCACTGCAAAATGGAAAGTAGAAAAAGAATTGGTCGATAAAGTGCAAGACGCAAAAGGCAAGATGGAGCAATTAAAGCAAGCGGCAGAAGTGGCAGAACGTAATGGAGATTATGGACAGGTTGCCGAGATTCGTTATGGAAAATTAAAAGAACAAGAAACCCTTTTATTAGAATCTACCAATCAGTTAAATGATTTAGGAGAAGAAGGCAAGCGTTTAATGAAAGAGGAAGTGGATGCAGATGATATTGCAGAAAATATTGCAAAAGCAACAGGTATACCCGTGCACAAAATGATGCAATCTGAAAGAGAAAAATTATTGCACTTAGAAACGGCATTACATGAAAGAGTGGTAGGTCAGGAAGAAGCCATCACAGCAGTATCAGATGCAATTAGAAGAAGTAGGGCAGGATTACAAGATCCTAAGAAACCAATTGGTTCATTCATTTTTTTAGGCACAACAGGTGTAGGAAAAACAGAATTAGCAAAAGCATTGGCCAATTATTTATTTGATGACGATAGTATGATGACAAGAATTGATATGAGTGAGTACCAGGAAAAGCATACCGTATCAAGATTAGTAGGTGCACCTCCAGGATATGTGGGTTATGAAGAGGGTGGACAATTGACAGAATCGGTACGTCGAAAGCCTTATAGTGTGGTGCTCTTGGATGAAATAGAAAAAGCCCATCCCGATGTTTGGAATATATTATTACAAGTGTTGGATGATGGACGATTGACGGACAATAAAGGAAGGGTGGTTAATTTTAAAAATACCATCATCATTATGACAAGTAATATTGGTAGTCATTTAATTCAGGATGCATTTGAGGATGTAACAGATCAAAATTTGGAAGAAAAAACAGCACTAGCAAAAACAGAAGTGATGGATTTGCTAAAACAAACCATCCGTCCTGAGTTCTTAAATAGAGTAGACGATATCATCATGTTCTCTCCATTATTGAGAAAGCAGATGGCTTCGATTGTTCAAATTCAATTGAAACAGTTAAAGTCACTGGTGGCTGAAAATGGGATGCAAATTGAGTTTACAGATTACTTGGTTGAATACCTCTCAGAACAAGGCTTTGATATGCAGTTTGGAGCAAGGCCTTTAAAGCGGTTGATTCAGAAATTGGTTGTGAATGAATTAAGTAAGCAAATTTTAAGTGGTGCCATTGATAAGTCCAAAAAAGTCTTAATTGATATTTTTGACGGGGTGGTTGTCTTTAGGAACGAAGGATAATTTAATATAGGCTTCATGGTGAATCTTTCAAAAGGTTTTGAAGTCTTGATAGGTACTTGTATATTTGACGGATAGGCAAATTTGCGCTATCCGTCAATTTATTTTATGGCAAACACAAAGAAGGCAGCAGTTGGATTCATTTTTCTCACATTGGTGATTGATATTGTGGGCCTTGGCATTATCATTCCGGTCATTCCACAATTGATCAAGGGCTTATTGCACACCGATGATTTAAGCAAAGCTTCTTTATATGGCGGATGGATGACTTTTTTATATGCGACCATGCAATTTTTATTTGCACCATTCATTGGAAGTCTTAGTGACAAATATGGTAGAAGACCTGTGCTATTGATTTCACTATTTGGTTTTGGTATGGATTATTTGTTCTTGGCATTTGCACCATCCATTCTTTGGTTATTTGTAGGCCGAACTATTTCTGGTATCACAGGTGCAAGCGTAACCACCGCATCGGCTTATATGGCGGATATCAGTGATGATTCAAATAGAGCACAAAACTTTGGTATGATTGGCGCTGCCTTTGGAATAGGTTTTATTATTGGACCTATGTTAGGTGGATTTTTAGGAGAAATTAGCCCTAGGCTACCTTTTTTTGTCGCTGCATCTTTAGCCTTGTTAAATGTGGTTTATGGGTATTTTGTATTACCTGAATCTTTGCCAGTGGAAAACAGAAGGGCCTTTGACTGGAAGAGATCAAATCCTTTAGGTTCCCTTGTGCATCTGAAAAAATATCCTGCAGTATCGGGTTTGATTTTTTCTTTGGTCTTTGTTTATTTAGCTGTTCATGCAGTTCAAAGCAATTGGAGTTTTGCCAATATGGAAAAATTCAAATGGTCTCCTAAAATGATTGGACTTTCCTTAGGAATGGTAGGGCTTTTGGTTGGCTTAGTACAAGGTGTTTTAATTCGTTATATCAATCCAAAAATCGGTAACGAGAAATCGGTGTATTTTGGTATTGCTTTATATGCATTGGGGTTGATCTTATTTGCTTTTGCAAGTAGCTCATGGATGATGTTTGTATTTTTAATCCCCTATTGTTTGGGTGGAATTTCTGGACCTGCATTGCAGGCATTGATTTCTGTCCATGTGCCTAAAAATGAACAAGGCGAATTGCAGGGATCTTTAACAAGTATCATGAGTGTTACTTCCATTGCAGGACCATTGATCATGACCAGTTTATTTGCCTATTTTACCAAGCCTGGTAATCCTATTTATTTTCCTGGAGCTTCTTTTTTAATGGGTGCAGTATTTATGATCATTAGTGCTGTGATTGCCTATACCGTTTTAAAGGGAGAAACTAAGTCAATTAAGGCTTAGAGTCCCTTACTGTTGTTATATTTGTGGCTCAATAAAGGCCAATTTATGTCTCCATTAATGCAACAGTTAGAAGCAACTGCAGGGTTCATTCAGTCAAAAATTACAACAAAAGCAAATACAGCTATCATTTTAGGTAGTGGATTAGGAAATCTATCAAGTGTGATTGAGGCCGATTTCAGCATACCCTATAGTGAAATACCAAATTTTCCAGTGAGCACCGTTGAAGGACATAAAGGAAGGTTGATTTTGGGGACATTGAATGGTAAAAAAGTTTGGGTGATGGAAGGCCGTTTCCATTTCTACGAAGGGTATACAGCAGAACAAGTTGTTTTCCCAATCCGTGTATTAAAATTACTAGGAGTAGAAAATTTATTATTATCAAATGCCGCTGGTGGTGTCAACAAGGATTATGAGGTGGGGGATTTAATGATTATCAAAGATCATATTAGTTTTTTCACACCCAACCCTTTATTGGGTAAAAATGAGCCTGGACTTGGTACACGCTTCCCAGATATGAGCGAGCCCTATGCAAATGCGTTTATTGAAAAAGCAAAACAAATTGCAGGAGCAAATAAAATTAAAGTGCACGAAGGGGTCTACGTAGGCGTGACAGGGCCAACTTTTGAAACAAGAGCAGAATATCAACTCATCAAAATTGCTGGTGGAGATGTGGTTGGCATGAGTACAGTGCAAGAAAATATTGCTGCAGTGCATTGTGGCATGAAAGTTTTTGCGATGAGTGTGGTTACCGATTTAGGTATTAGAGAAGACAATAATGTCATCACCCACGAAGAAGTGTTGGCAGCAGCGAATGCAGCTGAACCTTTATTAACTGTAATATTCAGTGCATTGGTAAAAGAAATCGCCGCTTAAGGCAATATTTTTTATGCACGAACATAATATCTAACATGAGGACTAAGCGTATTTTATTCATCTGTAGTTTTGCAACTTGTCTATTGATTGGACAGTTGAGTGCACAGAATATGCGCTTTAATTCATTTGGTGGCGGGGGAGGAGGTGCAACAGACTCCTTACAAAAAAGAGATAAGGCCGAGGACTCGATCGCTATTTATTATCGATTGTATAATAGCTTGGCGATTCAGAATATGGATACAAGTATAAATGATTTCTTTTCAAAATTCATCCTACCTTATCCTAATTATCATTTAGGAAATTTAGGTAATGCTAGCAGATCCTATTTATTTAACCCTTTGCAGAGAGGTGGATGGGATGCAGGATTCAGAGCATATGAAGCATACAATTATACATTAGAGCAAACACCATTTTATCAAACCACAAAGCCTTATACAGAACTAGGTTATTTATTGGGAGGTAAAGGAGAACAATTAATAGAATTATTGCATACCCAAAATAAAACCAAGCAATTCAATTATTCTTTTGCTTACCGTTTTAGCAACGCACCAGGAAATTTAAAAAACCAACATGCGAATTTGAATAATATGCGCATTGCTGCAAATTATCAATCTAAACGTAAGCGCTATGCGTCTTATTGGGTCATGTTAATCAATAAATCTGCTTCTTCTGAAAATGGAGGATTAGTGAACAGTCTATTAATCGATAGCCTTTCATTAAATAACCCCTATGAGCTAGAAACAAAATTGGGGATTAGTGGCGCATCTTTTAGAAATCCATTTAATACCAATATCGCCACTGGTACAACCAATAAGGAACAAAATTTTGTGTGGAAACAGACCTATGATATTGGACAAAAAGATTCTGTGGTGAAGGACACATTGACTACTTATTTATTTTATCCTAGACTTCGATTCCAGAATGAAATAAAATACCAATCCAATCAATTTTCTTTTGCAGACGCGAATCCTTTGGCGCTCAATTATGAGCAGTATTTTAATTACAAATTGCCAGTAGGAGATGCCATGTTGTTTCAAGATCAATGGAGAAGATTCACGAATGAATTTAGCTTAGTTTCTTTTCCTGAAAAAACCAATCCCAATCAATTCCTTCAAGTTGGACTTGGTTACCAGCAATTGAATTTTAAAGACACTCTTTTAACATGGTCTAATCATGATGTGTATGGACTTGGTGTCTATAAAAATAAAACCAAGAACCTGCGTTGGGATATTCAAGCATCTGGAAAATTATTTTTAAATGGCTATCATGCAGGAGATTATGAAGCATTGTTTTCTTTGACGAGTGTATTCAATAAAAAAGGGGATCAAGTGGCTTTGTGGTTGCAAAATTCAAATCGCACACCATCCTTTAATCGACTTGGCATCACGGCATTCCCCATTTCCAAATTAAATACGATTGATAAAGAAAATATTATTGAGCTTGGTGCGATGTGGGATCAAAAAAGCCGTGGTTTAAATGCCTCGATTCAATACAAACTCATTCAAAATTTTCAATATTTTAGTTCAGGATATCAACCCTTGGTTTATGATAAGACATTGAGTTATATTAAGGGTACAGTATCTAATCAATTGAAATTAAGTACGCACTGGAATTGGTACAATGAGGTAAGTATGCAGTTAGTAGATCCCAATGCGCCATTGCATCTACCTGTCATTTTTACTAGACAACGCCTTGCTTTTGAGGGCAATTTCTTTAAAAACTTATTTCTATCCACTGGCTTAGAATTGATCTACCATTCATCTTTTAAGCCTGACGGCTATATGCCGCTCACTGGGCAGTTTTACCTGCAAGATCAATTTACAACAAATAACAGGCCTATTGCCAATGCCTTTTTAAATTTCAGGATCAAAAGATTCAAAGGATTTATTCGCATGGAACAATTGAATACCTTATTAGCGACTAGTAATCAACTAGGTACACGCTACCAATTTACTGCACCAAATTATCCAGGTACAGGGACTTGGTTAAGGGTTGGGATTTGGTGGAATTTTATCAATTAGTACTACCTTTGTATGGTGAAGCAATTTTTGACCATCCTACTTTTATTTGTGTACAGTTTTTCCAGCATTGGTGCAACTGTAAAAGCACATCTATGTGCTGGAAAAGTTCAAAAATGTTTATGCGGCAAGGCTACTAAAAATAAGTCTACTACAAAAGATACTTGTTGTGCAGAAAAAATAACTTTTATTAAAAAGCAAGACCTGCATCAAACATCTGAGTTTCAAGCCCTCAAAAAGAGCATCATTGTATCAACTATTCCTGCTTTTGATTTTACATACACAGTTCCTGCTTTATTAGTAAAGCATAGTTTCATTCGAGTACATTCCAAGAAGGGGCTGTTATATACTGGTCCGCCAATCTATGCCTTAGATTGTCTTTATTTAATTTGATTTTAATTTAATTGACTTTGATGGAGCATGCAGTTGAATATTGCTGCATCCATACTATTTGTATATTCTGTAATTAAAAATCAAAAAAATATTGTATGAAAAAAATAATCCTTTTAACTGGCTTTATGATGACCATCCTATTTTCTGTAAATGCACAAGCACCTACAAAATTAAAAGTATCAGGTAATTGTGGTATGTGTAAATCAAGTATTGAAAAAGCTGCAAAAACAGCAGGTGCAACCACCGCCAATTGGGATATGGATGCGAAAATATTGACTTTAATGTTTGATGGTAAAACCAATTTAGACAAAATTGAAACAGCGATTGCTGCTATTGGGTATGATACCGAGCATAAAACCGCCACCAAAGCAACTTACGATGCTTTACATGAATGTTGTAAATATGAGCGTGAGGTTAAGCAAGATACAGTGATCAAAAAAGTGTCTCTAGTGGCTTCGGGCTTAACATGCTCTATGTGTTCTAAAGCCATTTTTAAAGCATTGACTAAATTAGATTTTGTGGATGAAGTGAAGGTAGATATTGAGCTGTCTAAATTTGTCCTTACTTTTAAATCTGGTAAGACCGTAGTGATTGATCAAATTAAAGCTGCGGTGGCTGATGCTGGATTTAGTGTTCAAAGCTTAGTATATGAATAGACTCATATGAAAAGAGTAACCTTTAATGATTAACTTTGTAAGATTCATAACCATTCAATTTGTTGAGTAAGCACCTTTATTATGCTATCAAAAATTATACAGTTTTCTATTAAGAATAAACTTGTCATCCTTTTAGGGCTTTTTGCCTTGATTCTAGGAGGCGTTTATTCTATTTCCAAATTACCCATTGATGCTGTACCAGATATTACCAACAATCAAGTACTGATTATCACATCCGTTCCAAGTGCTGGTGCGCCAGATGTGGAGCGCTTGATTACTGTGCCAATCGAACAGGCTACAAGGAATATTCCTGGAATGATTGAGCAGCGTAGTTTTTCCAGATTTGGTTTGAGTTTAGTGACCTTGGTGTTCAAAGATGGTATGGATATTTATTGGGCAAGACAACAGGTTTCCGAACGCTTAATTACGGTGAAGTCTCAAATGCCCGAGGGCATGGGCATCCCAGAACTTGGCCCTTTAACTACTGGCTTAGGGGAGATTTATCAATACGTAGTCAGACCTAAAAAAGGGTATGAAGGAAAGTATAGTTTAACAGAATTGAGGACAATGCAAGACTGGATTGTTCGTAAGCAATTATTAGGAACCCCTGGGGTGGCTGATGTGAGTAGTTTTGGTGGTGCAGTGAAACAATTTGAAGTAAGCGTGAATCCTGAATTATTAAAGCAATATGATTTATCGGTAAATGATATTTACACAGCTTTAAATGATAACAATCAAAATGCAGGGGGTGCTTATATTGAACATGGTCCTGGGGTCTTATTCATAAGAACAGAAGGGATGGTAGATAGCTTGGATCAAATTTCAAGTATTCCAGTTAAGACTTTATCCAATGGGATGCCACTTTTGATTCGAGATATTGCACAGGTAAAAATTGGTGAGGCCACAAAGTTTGGGGCGACTGCTTATAATGCAGACGGAGAAGTTGCAGGCGCGGTAGTGATGATGTTGAAAGGAGAAAACAGTAAGCAAGTGATTGCGAATATCAAAACTAAAATTGCGACCATTCAGGAGACCATGCCAGAAGGGGTTGTTATAGAGCCTTTTTTAGATCGAACGAAAATGGTAGACAATGCCATTGGCACTGTCTCTAAAAATTTATTAGAAGGGGCATTGATTGTGATTTTTATTTTGATTTTATTTTTAGGCAATTTAAGAGCAGGATTGGTTGTGGCCTCTGTCATACCACTTGCGATGTTATTTGCATTTATATTAATGCATCTTTTTGGTGTAAGTGGAAACTTGATGAGTTTAGGTGCATTGGATTTTGGCTTGCTTGTAGACGGAGCAGTCATCATAGTAGAAGCAGTATTGCATCAATTGTACCATAGTTCAAAAAAAGGGCAGCACAATCAATTGGATAAAACAGAAATGGATTCAATTGTGGGCCAGGTGTCTAATAAGATGATGGGCGCTGCTGCATTTGGTCAAATTATTATATTAATTGTGTACCTACCTATCTTATCCTTAACGGGTATAGAAGGAAAGATGTTTAAACCAATGGCGCAAACAGTTTCATTTGCATTGATTGGCGCATTTATTTTATCCATTACCTATGTGCCTATGATGAGTGCTTGGGTATTGAATAGAAATAGAGTTCAAAAAGATTCCTTGACAGATCGATACATGCAAAAATTAGAAAATGTCTATGAACCTTTATTGATGAAGGCATTGAAGATGCCAAAACAAATCATTGGGTTCACCATTGTACTATTTGCAGGTGCCATTTTTTTATTAACCACATTAGGGGGAGAGTTTATTCCTAAATTAGAAGAAGGCGACTTTGCTGTTGATACTAGATTGTTGAGTGGAAGTTCATTGAACACCACTTTAGACGCTACGCAGAAAGCCTCAAAATTATTGATAGATCGCTTTCCGGAGATCGAAAAAATTGTGACAAAAATAGGTGCAGGAGAAATTCCAACAGATCCAATGTCGATGGAAGCCTCCGATTTAATGATCATTTTAAAGGACAAAAAAGATTGGGTATCTGCCAACAGCTTTGATGAATTAGCAGATACGATGGGCAAAGTGATGTCGCAGGTGCCAGGGATTACTTCTGGTTTTCAATATCCTGTTCAAATGCGATTCAATGAATTAATGACAGGCTCAAGGCAGGATGTTTCTTGTAAAATTTTTGGCGAAAATTTAGATAGTTTGGCAAAGTATGCAGCTTTGATGGGCAATATCATTCACGATGTAGAAGGTGCTAAAGACGTATATACAGAAACCGTAACGGGTATTTCGCAGGTAGTGATTCATTTTAACAGAACAGCCATTGCAAGATACGGTGCAAATATCAAAGAAGTCAATCAGGTGATACAATCCGCATATGCAGGAGGTGTAGCAGGTAAAGTATTTGAAGGAGACAGAAGATTTGATTTAGTTGTAAGACTGAATACAGTTCAAAAGCAGGATTGGCAACAAATTAAAAATTTAATGGTGACTGTGGGAAATGGGAAACAGGTTCCTTTGTATGAGCTAGCAGAAGTGAAGATGGAAGAGGGCCCTTATCAAATACAAAGAGAAGATGCAGCAAGACGTATTGTAGTTGGATTCAATGTAAGAGGGAAAGATGTGAAGTCAGTGGTGACTGAGGTGCAAGAAAAAGTTAAAAAGTCTATTCAATTTCCTCCTGGATATTATGTTGTTTATGGTGGACAATTTGAAAACTTAGAGCATGCAGTAAGTCGATTACAAATTGCTGTTCCAGTCGCTTTATTATTGATTTTAGTGATGTTGTTTTTTGCTTTTAATAATTTAAAGCATTGTTTATTGATTTTCTCTGCCATTCCTTTTTCTGCCATTGGAGGTGTGCTTGCATTATGGTTAAGAGGGATGCCATTTAGTATATCAGCAGGCGTTGGATTCATTGCCTTATTTGGTGTAGCTGTTTTAAATGGCATTGTATTGTTAACAGAAATGAACAAATTAGCGATGGAACCTAATAGAACAGTTTTAGACATTATTGCAACGGCCACTAAGACAAGGTTAAGACCTATTTTAATTACTGCAGCTGTAGCTTCTTTGGGCTTTATCCCTATGGCATTAAGTAGTGGCGCTGGAGCCGAAGTGCAAAAGCCATTAGCCACAGTGGTGATTGGAGGTTTATTATCAGCGACGCTTTTAACTTTATTTGTATTACCTATTTTTTATCAATTGTTTGAGAAGAAACGTTTAGGTCAATCCACTATTGCGATTATTTTATGCATCATTGGTTTGAATGCAACTGCTTTACATGCACAGCAATTGACAGTAAAAATGCCTTTGGCAAAAGTGATTGAACAGGCTAAGTTAGTGTCTCCAACTTTAAAAACGACCGAAGCACAAGGTGCTTATTATCAAGCATTATCAAAATCAAGTTTTGATCCAGCTAAATTGGCATTTAGAGGTGAACTAGGCAATGTGAATAGTAGTTTAAATGATTCTAAATACGCGGTAGAGCAAGTCTTTGATTTGCCGAAGGTCTATCAAGCGCAAAAAAACTTAAACCTTTCTATCAGTCAAACTTATAACTATCAAGCAGCGTTAGACGAAAAATTGATCCAACATGGGGTGGAGCAATTATATATACAATTACAATTTCAAGTAGCTAAGGGATTGTTATTAGCTCAGCTCGATTCCATCTACGCCAAACAATTGGCTGCAGTGGATGCGAGATTTAAAGCTGGACAAGACAATGGATTGGAACAATTGAATATGCAGAATTGGGTAAGTTTGCACAAGCAGTTAATGATTCAACATTATAATGAGCAGCTTGGATTACAAAAGCAGTTTGTTATTTTGTTACAAGATCCATCCTTACTCATACCAGCAGAAAGTTTAAAATTTGAACCTAAATTATTAGATACTGCAATTGATGCTGGCCATCCAATGAATTTGTTTTGGAAGCAAAAATTACAATCAGCTATCGCAGAAACCAATGTGGCTAAATCAAAAATTTTACCTCAGGTTGCAGTCGGCTATACCAACCAAAGTTTTAGAATGAATCCAAATGATCAAAATAGGTACAATTCAGTGAATCTTGGCCTAAATGTACCATTGTTTAGAGCAGGATTAAAACAGAAGGTGAAAGCAAGTCAGGCGAATGAAACTGTGATGTTGCATGAAAAAGATAAGGCAATGCTTGATTTAAATATGCAAATTCAAAAAGCATGGTCCAATTATCAACAAACAATGGATTTATATCAGCATCTACAAAAAGGGCTTATGCCTAATGCCACTAAGATGGCCAATATGGCGAACCTGTCTTTTAAAGAAGGGCAAATAAGTTATATTGAATGGTCCAATGCAATGAGTCAAGTGCAACAAATACAAATGCAAGCCTTAGAATCACTAGCATTATTTAATTTAAATCAATCCACATTGTATTATTTGTTGTCAAAATAATATATCAAAATAGTCTATCATGAAAACAGTTTATACCATCTTAATTAGTGCATTTATTTTAAGTAGTTGTGGAACTAGTCCAAAAACAACAACGACTAAGGAAGACTCAGTTACTGATGTTGCATCCAATATGGTACAATTAACTAAAGAACAGGCAAGCCTCGCTCAATTAGAACTTGCACCTATTGTACAAGGTAAAATGAAAGGTATGACACATTTAAATGGCGTCATAGATGTGCCGCCAACAGGTATCGCGTCTGTTAGCATCCCAATGGGCGGTTATATACAAGACATTAATTTAATACCTGGCACATTTGTAAAAAAAGGACAGGTATTGGCTACGGTGAAAGATCCTGCTTACGTTCAGTTACAAGAAAATTATTTATCAACTAAAGCGAAGCTGAGTTATTTGCAACAAGATCTGGATCGTCAAAAAGCTTTATTGACACAGGAGGCAGTGAGTAAAAAATCATTCCAACAATTACAAGCAGATTTTAATACCAATGCAATTCAATTAAAAGCCCTGTCTGAACAATTAAAGCTCATTAACATACAACCAGAAAACTTAACAACCGAAAAAATGTCAAGTTTGGTTCAATTAGTAGCGCCAATTGCTGGTTATATTAGTAAAGTCAATATCAACAGAGGCAAGTATGTTACTCCTTCGGATATCTTATTAGAAATCATTAATCCAAATGACATCCATGCGGCTATCACTATTTATGAAAAAGATATTGCAAATTTTAAGGTAGGCATGAAGGGGACAGTTACTTTAACACAGGATCCTTCCAAAAAATATCCAGTTTCAGTCCTCGCTGTTGCACATAATATCAATGAAGATAAAACAGCCTTATTGCATTGTCATTTTGATAAAATACCAGCAAATGTTTTACCAGGTATGTTTTTAACAGCAGATATGGTCATTGAAACTAAGGATGCTGTGTTAATTCCTATTGCATCGGTGCAAAGATTTCAAGGCAAGGATTATATTTTTATACAATCTGCAGAAAACACATTTGAGGCAATTGAGATTCAAGTACGTCAATCCAACGAGGCTTTTGTAACAGTTACTAATGCAGATTCGAATGCTTGGATAGGGAAACAAATTGTTGTAAAAAATGCCTTTAGCCTTTTGGGCAAGTTGATGAATAAGTCTGAATAAAAAATTTATTGCTCAAAATAGCTAATACTGCCACCTATCCAGGTGGCAGTATTGTTATAGCTCACCCCAATCATAGGGCCTTTACTAATTCTTGTTAAGTTATTGGTGGCCACATAGCGACCTATCTCTTTATCCCAAAAATAAAATAACCTTATTTCTGCTTTAGAAGGACCAGAAGGGGTTTCAATCGCAGATGCATAAGTCACTTTTTTTTGTAGGATCCAATTTTCTGGATCAATGATTGCATGGATGGTTTCGATGGTTGGATTTAGCATTACACCTTGACCTCCAAAAGAGAACAAAGGTTTACATATATATTCAGCTAAATTCAATGCAGTGTCAAATTGATTATTTTTCCAATCAGCTAATAGATACGCTTCTGGAATAGATGCGTGTCTTAGTAGGGGTAATATAAATTTACTAATTCTAAAAAAATGATTCGGATGATTGACCCATTCTATATTTTCTGCTTGTTCAAGTAATTTGAATTGTTGCATAAAAATGGGTGCTTGTTGCATTAGCTCGTCATACACCACACGATTATAAATGCGTTCAATTTTAAATTCTACACCATTTTTT
>Ga0209191_1001571_pt1 | contig 15050 bp, 25 predicted proteins | sample S_130626_EF_Meta_FD_187320 | JGI IMG/M metagenome (GOLD analysis project Ga0209191, IMG submission 187320) | Freshwater microbial communities from Lake Simoncouche, Canada to study carbon cycling - S_130626_EF_MetaG (SPAdes) (version 2) | ecosystem: Environmental > Aquatic > Freshwater > Lake ... | reverse complement strand
TTCACTAGCACCGCCAGTTCCAACACCTCGTTCATGATAAAAAGTCTGATGAACCAAAACTAAAACTTTACTGGTTGAAGCTGATGGAGTAATTGATGCAGTTAAATCGGTGTCGGTATAAGTAGTGCTTGCAACAGTTTTTGAAGTTGAATATGTTGCTTGAACAACCTGCAAAACTTTGCCACCGCCAGCAGGAGCAGCCCAAGTTGGCACACCACCACTAACAGTTAAAACATTGCCAGTTGATCCAATTCCAAGCCTTGTGTTTGTGTTGGCTGTTGATGAACGATATTCAATATCGCCAAGAGTTGTTGATGGGTTTAAGGCTTTGGTTGTGGTATCAACAGATGAACCAAGAGTTCTAATGGCTGCTGCGCCATCTTTAACCAATGCGGTATCGTCAGGCGTTGTCCAGCCATAGTTTGTAGTAGTTGCCATTTTTCTCCTATTATCAGGCTACGATTGTAGCGTATTCCCATGTCAAAGTATTGCTTAAAGTGTTCCAACGCTCGCCTATTGGCACAGAATTCCATCTCATCGCCACTTGGCTAAAGCTGACCGGTGATAGATTGATTGTCAGGAATAATTCATTAAAGCGAGTGCTCCAACGCCATCCCTCAACATAACCTTCAAACTCACCATTACTTATCTGAGCAGGTAAATCTTGAATGTTCAATGGCATTCCCATAAACACATTTAGCAAGTTATCTCGATCTGAGTTATCAATCTCTGGATTTGTAATTGGAAAAGTGATGCTGTCAAATGCGGGTTGCGGAAAGGCTCGAAGGCTAATGTATCGATCGGCAACCTCTTGAGCGTCTACGGCTGAATGAATGACTGAATTGATGCTTTCGGACTTGTATCCATAAAGGGCAATAGATGATGTAGATGTTGCAGTTTTCTGAGATCCAAATTTGTTGCCGTAGTTGATAAAAATATCGTTGCGAATATCAGCTGCTTTTGTAATGGTGCGTAATCCTGACCCAATTGCATGATTAGCAGATAAATCAACATAACCATTGGCGATCAGATAAGTCTGTCTATGGTCTGCATCGGCATACCCAATGTTTCCCTCGCTGTCCTCGTAGATATAACCAAATGCACTATTGGCAATTTGTGAAACAATGTTGTAAATGGTATCCGGAGAAGCTGCTCGGTTTTCCATTGTGTAAAGCCCCGGCTGATCGATCTCACCTAATCCAAGATTAAATGCAGTTGCCCAAGTTTCAGTTGCAGAATATCCTGCCCAAGTTGAACCTGCTGGCACATCATTCCATGCTCCAAGTAATACGCTAGAAAGCAAATCATAAATCTGATTGCCGTCCTCATCTTGAGCAATTGTGCCGTTGTAAATTTCTTTTGCTAATTTAACAATAGATCCCATTGCCAAAATGGTGTATTGAATAACAGCTGCAACTGATCCAGTTTGCCCTACCTCGACAGTAATGTCAGTTATATCCCCACCAAAAAGATTTACATAAGTTCCTGCGCTGTTTTTAACTTGTAGGCTCAAACTGTCATTTATATCGAAATCAATTGTTTGTCCAGCCAAAGCCACAATTGTGCATTGCAAATAAGAGGGGTTTGGTTGGGAGTAAATATTATCTCGACCTGCTTGATGGATAATGTCGCTAATTGTTAGATCTGTGTAATCAACACCTGCAACAGTAAGTTTCCAATCTGGTGTCCAGACTGTCATTATGCGCCCTTTATGCCATTGTTAAACAGCTGTGGAACTGATCTTGATGCGCTGTCATTTAATACCTTTGCAACGGCTCTTGCAGCACCTTCACTATCAATTGATTGAACTGCAATGTTGTAAGTATTGCCACCTGCTTGACCAAATGGAGTTCCTGTTGCAGATTGTGAAAATGATGTTTGCGGTATAGATAAACCTTGATCTCCAGCCAATTGTGATAAACCATAAGTTGCAGCAATACCAGCAAGAGCAGCAGAAGCCAAGCCAACAGATGTTCCACCAGTTGCAAATGCGGTAGCAATAGCAGCACCGGCAGCAGCAGTTCTTAATGCTTTCATTGCTGAAACCAATGTAAGGATTGCAGTAACAAAAGCAGCAATTTTATTGGCAATAAATACAGTCGCAATTATTCCAGCAAGAATGACAAGTTCATCTTTAATGCTTACAATAAATTTTAAGGTGCTTTTCAATTGCTGACCAAATTCATATGCGCCTTGCGTTGCATCAGTAATTCCAGCCGTAACGCTATTATCTCCAGTTAATCCAGCGGCCAATGCTTGAACATTTGGCACAACTACTGCAAGCAAATAATCAGCAAACTCTTTGACAATTGGTAATAAAGCCAAACCAATCTTTTCTTTAGTTTGATCTAAAGCAATAGTTAATTGTTGGAACTTAAATTCTGCATTAGTGGCTTCATTATCAATAAACCCTTTATATGTTCCTTTTAGTCTTTGCATGATTTCTTCATGCGACATGCTTTTTAAGGTAGCGGCATCAATACCTAAGCCAAGTTTGCCAAGAGCGGCATTTTGACCATCAAAACTTTTACCTAGAGCATTAGCAACTGTTTCTAATGGCTTTCCGGTTGCGGTTGATATTTCTTGGGCAAGAGATAACAATTCTTGAGCCTTGGTAACATCATTAGTTGATCTAATTAATCGAGAAAGAGCCGGTCTTAAAACATCATCCGTAGTGGCTGTGGCAATAGATTGTTTGTCAATATAAGTATCGATTGCAGCAATTTGTTGTTCAGTTGCTTGAGTGTTTGCTCGAATTGTTTGTTCTAATGATTTGCGAGCCTTTTCATCCTCTGCTGCTGCTTTTACAGCTGATAGTGCAAATGCTGTGGCAGCTGCTCCAACAGCTGCAAATGCCAATGCTGCTTTTTTACCAAAGTCAGCAATCTTGTCGGCACTTGATTCAACTGATTTATTAGCATCGCCTAAACTCTTTTTTAATTCATCAACATCTGCAAGGATCGATAACTTAAGGGTTCTATTACCGGTTGCCATTAGACCCATTCCTTAATAATGCGATCAAAACTTGCTTCCCATTTGTTAATCAATTCAGGCTGAATTCTACGAAGGGTTGGATAGATAAACCATCCACGACTACCTCTGCCTTGCCGTCCTGAATACGAAGGGAACTGTTTGAATTTATTTGAACCAAACTCAACACCACCCCATAGGGTTTGTGTAGTAGCACCACCTGAAAATTTCTGTCTTGCGAAACCATAACGGAACTCACCGATTTTGCTTGACTTGGAAATACTAACGCCGTCTGCAACTTTTTGCGCAACTTTGCCCGACTTTGTTCTTGTGCTAGCTGCTTGTTTAATTTCCTCTGATGCAAAATACGCCAACGCAGCAGATTGCGATCTTGCTTCCTCAGTAGCCTGTTCATCCATAAGTTTGAACGCTTTGTAAATATCACGCAGATCGGATTTGTCGTAGGCGATTGTTTCATTTGCCATTCCGTTTCTCCAATATCTCGATCGCTGTGTAAATGTCCTCTGCTTCGACCCATTCGCTCATTGGTATTTGTGTGGCGATTGCCAACTCAACCAATAATCTGCTTAGGCTTCCTGCTGGGTGGCTTTTGGGTCTGCATCACCGACTATTACATCAGCAACAGTTTCAATCCAAGCATCCATTGGTTTGATGGGTTTGCTTCCGGCAATCTCACGCTTATGAGCATGATAAGCCAAAAACATAAGATCCCAAACACCCAACTTTTCAGATGCTTGACCAATAGTGTGTCCTGTCTGCTTTTCCCATTTTGCCCACTCAGGCGGTTGGGCTACATAAGTAACTTGCTCGCCTGAGCTGTATTCAATTGTGATTGGTAGTTTCATTTTGCTCCCGTTTTTTTCTTATAGTGATTCTGTGACTGCACCCTTAGATACTTTGAAAGTGTAAGTTGCAGTTTGTGCATCCGGTGCTGTTCCGCCAACTGGTTGTGGGTAAGCTGGTAAGCAATCAAATGCAAAAGTGTGTCCAGATGTCACAGTCATTGTGATTGTGAAAGTACTATCTGGCGTGTTGTCTGCTGCTGCCCATAAAGCCTCACATACTGAGTTTGTCTTGCCCCAGTCCGCTAATAGTTCCATTGTGAATTCTGCTTCAACATTGGTGGTTTTGTAAGCCTCACCATCAAGTGTTTGGTAAGTCTGACGATCGATTGTTTTGGTTAAAGTCGCTGATAGTGCTTGTGCATCAATGTCTGTTCCAAGTGATCCTGAAAAAGACAAATTAATATCACGACCGGTGATTACTTGGGTTGCCATGATTGCTCCTTATATTGTTCTTGTGTAGTAGGTAGAAACTCGAACATCTGCAATTAGCAGCGTTGATGCTCCAACTGTTGTAACTGTTGGTCTTTCGACCGAGCTGACAATATATCCATTTGGAATTACTGCCAGAACACTTATAATCAATTGCTCGATATTGTCGAGCGATGCCGGATTGCTGTTGTATGCAACTGCAACTGTGATAGTCATGTTAATTTTAGCGCGAATGTTTGATTTGCTTATCGTTTCAAATTCCAAGTATGGTGAATCTGGAACGCAAACAACAGCTGGAGGAATTACGGATTCTGGAACAAAGGCGTAAACATTTCCTGCAACGCTTGCTAATGCAGTTGCTAAAGGTGTGCGAACTTGTTCAAGAATTGTTTGGTTAGCCATTTATTGACACATGCTTTCGGTGTCCATATATGATCCCAACAAACCAACGCATTTATTGAAAAGTGATCGACCCATTTTGAATGGTGTCGCTGTAAAATCTACTCCTTCGATTTGTCCTCCGCCGGCAAGTCTGGCTTGGAAAACTTCGACTGAAACTGTATAGACGGCTGATTGAACAGCTGCATTTCCAACATAAGTTGATCCGCCAGAAAGGGCAGCAACTCCGGATGGGATGACATTAGCCTCGAGTATGTCGGCATTAGTGATCGATTGCGAAAAGGTATATTGTCCAAGATTATCTGCCAGCACAGCTCTTGTTCCGTTGTAAGGGCTTCCGCATCCTGTGATGACAACTGATTGTCCTTCGGTAAATTCATGAATTCCTAATGTGGTAAATGTAGCAACATTGGCTGACAATGAAGTCGCTTGAATTGGACTTTTGAATGTTGTAAGCATTGGCAGAATAACTGTTTCTGCTGTATCAATAATTTGGTTCAAATAAGTGTCATCATAAAGAGAGGAACTTACACCCAATACGGATCGCAACTGAGTTGCGGTGATAATTGTTGGCATAAATTCCTCTCTTTGACTCCCATTATTAGCTGCCTACCAGCGGGAGCACCAGTAGGCATTAGTCAATTAAGACTTGTTGAAGCGACGGATTCCGCCTGCAACCTTAGTTGCAATTGCATAGTATCCATAGACAGCTACTTGTAGGCGACCATTTGCGAAAGCCTGAACTTGTAGTGTTGTCTTTGGTGCTTCGTAGAATGTGATTGCGTTTGGATTTACCAAAAGCATTGTGTCATCAGCAGTTCCTGATCCGATGAATGGATCAACATATAGGTTTGTGCCTAATACTGAACCAACTACGGATGAAGGTGATGCGATACCTGCGTTGTTGCTTGGATTAGCAGCAGCATAGATTGGTCGCTTTGTTGAATCTTGTGCAGCTAGAAGCACAGACCACCATGAGCTGTTTGTAATCAAGTTAGTTGCAAATCCACCTGTTGCAGCATAAGCAGCAGCAGCCTCGGTTGCAATGTAAGCCTGTAATCCATCAGCATCAGCTGTGGTTGCAGTTCCTACAACACCATCTGTAAACATTTGTGTGAAAACAGCGGTATCAGTTGCTTTTGCGTAGGCATTGTTTAATTGGCGAATTAATTCATCATAGAAAACTGGAGATGATCGATCGATCAATTCCCAAGATACATTTTGAAGTCCAGCTGCCTTTTTAACATCAACTGTGATGTATCCGGAAGCCATTTCAGTTCCACCAAGAGCTTCACCCTCAGTTGAATTGCCATCAACAGTTGGAGCAGTTGTCAATTTTGGAATTGTGAATGACATACCGCTATCTGGTAATACGCCACGAGAAATTGCATCGACTGATGGGCGTGCGCCAATTGTTGTGGTGATGAACTCTTGCAAATGTGGTGCAAGTGTTAATCCTGTGTTTGTTGAAGTGTCATTTGTGAATTTTACATATTGTGCGCTTTCATCATTGCCCATTGCAGCTTTGATTGAGTGCTCCAAGTAAGATCCAGCAGACACGATTGGAGAGCGTGGGCGAGTGTAAGCAACTGGTTGATTTGCTTGAACTGCCACAGGCTCAGACTTTGCAGCTTCTACCGCTTCGGTGGCGATAGGAGCTTCTGATGTTATATCAGACACTTTGTCCTCCTGTGTTGTTGTATCCTCAGCGGTTGCTTCGGAATTCTCTGGTGTTGTTGCTGTCGCAACTACTTTTTCGACCTTAGCCGATGCTATGGCTGGATCAGAAACCAAACTGACTTCAGCCAAAGAACTTTTTGAAATTACCATTGCGCCATCTTTGTTATCCCAAGCATCAACCATCACGCCAACAGAAAATCCGTCCCTTAATCCAGTAGCGGCCTCTTCCAAAGCGTCATCCGCAGCAAAAGTTTTTGCCAAACGAAACACGCCTTCTAAACCCTGATCCGTAGCTGTTATATCGACAAGTTTTCCTAAAGGTCTAGTTTTGTCATGCTCAAGCAATAATTTGACAGGCTTTGAAAAATCAATGCTGTCTTTGGCAAATACTGTCGCACCTGCGCTCGTATTGCCTCGCTCATTCCAAGCAACAATCTTTCCTGAGATAGTTCGCTTGTTTGTATCGGCTGCGGTTATTGTTATTGGGAAATTAATCTTCATTTGATTAAGTCCTCCTCTTCTTGGATTTGCTCGACACTCATCGCACCGATGCGGTTTAGGATTTCATATACTTGCGCTCTTTGTAATGCATCTCCACGCAAGAAATCATCAACACTGAAACGGATTTCTGTTCCGTACGGATTGAAGTCCGGCATTGTGAGGCGTTGCTCAATGCATGTCAAAATTGGTCTTAATGAGAAATCAATTAATGATTTTCTTTCTGAAACAGAATTAGAATATGTCATTGAAGTAGTTTCTGCTGAAATAAAATAGGCTGGAATTCCTGTGGCTCTTGCAATCTCCAAAGCAACATATTGACGAGCTTCATTTAATTGTAATTTAGCAGGATCGAAGCCAAGAGCAGTTAATTCAACATCAGCATTTAAGAATGCAGTTGCTCTAGTAGATCTAGCAGTTTTCCAACTTTCAAGAAGTTTGCTAATACGCTCTGGAGTTAAATTTGTTCCATTTGATTTCAATACCATTGTTGGAACTGGTTCTTTTGCGTAAAGTTCTGCTGCTTTTTCTAATTCTAAAGCTGCACGAATTGTTCGACCTGCTCTGCGTAATACGCCTTCATCTAATCCCGTAAATGTGATAATACTTCCAATACCAGCATTTGTAGTTGCTTTACCATCTAATAAATAGGAAACAATTTCAGTTTGATTTTCATTTAATTGCGGTGTAATTCTATTTGGAGCAATTCTTGTCCATTGGCGAACTCTGCCACCATCGGAAGCTGAATAAGCATCCAAAATTAATCCATAACCAACACCATAAAATAAAATATCTTCTGCTAACCAAGCATAAATTGCAGATCCAGTGATTCTTGCATCAGGTTGCCAAATTGCTTGAACTGGCTCAACATGTGCTCCAGTAAATTTGTTATAACCTTCTAATGGTAAAGATCCAACAGTTGAGCAAATTATATTTCTTGCTCTTGCAAGTGCAGGAACGGACATTGCTTGTTCCCTTGTTGCAGTTTGTGTTGAAAACAAAAGTCCGCCACTTGCTTGTTGTAAATTGAAAGGAATGTTTGCTGCTTCAACATCTGTAATTTGTGTTGGTGTGCGATTTGTCAAAAATCTATCAAATAATCCCATTAGTACATAATATACCATAATGTCGGATTTATCCGACTTGAATGTCAATCTCTGTTTCGAGTTGTGTCGCAAAATATGTTGCTAGCGAACTGGCCACAGCTGCACAAACTGCGACCCTGCTCGCCCTTCTTCCGATGATCCACGACCCATCCCCATAGGGCAGTTTTGCAGCGGAAAGCGTTTGTTGGGTCAGTTCATCCTGCCCACCATGTTGTAATCGATGACTATTGATCGCCCCCAGCCATCTATCACAACTTTCAGCATATATCGCCCCATCCATATCTGTAATGGGAATTCCAGCAGGAACTAACCGACTTGCGACGGCTTGCGCAGTCCTTTTGGAATAAGCGACAGTCTGAACATTATATTTTCTTACATAAGGTGCAATGTCATTTGCAACCGCTAAATCATTGATTGAATAATCATTTGACCAAGTATGGAGTAAAACTAAATTAAATCTTTCTCCTGATAGTTTCTGAGTTGCTACTAATGCGCCAAACTTTCGATCCGGACTTAGATCTAATCCAAACCAAGTTTCTTTCTCAGGATCTAAAGGTATCGGTTCTGTCTGACACAATCCCCATTTTTGTGCATCAATCGCTGAATTGATTGTATCTACCCATTGAGCCAAAACCTCAGTTCGCACAATATCCGGAGGATCATTAATGACTGCTTTTAAGTTATCTGGATGAATTGTGATTCCCAATGATGGATTGGCTTGAGCGAATGCACTCCAATTAATTTCGCCTGACGGAAGCAAAATCGGAGCATCCGGTTCTGCACTCCACTCAAACCAACCTATCGGATCGTTGGTTGTAGCTGAAGCCAACGCCCTCTCACGCAATTTGTTTAGGATTACGGAATGTTGATCTCCTGCTGATGAATAAACCCATACCTGCGGATTCTTAGCAGCCATCATCGAATATCTCATTGACGACCAAGCATCTTCATCTTTGTATTCACGCAACTCATCAAGATGGATTGTTTCAGGTTTGCTCAAACCTCTAGCTGCATTGTTAGCTGCTTTTACAACAAACCGCCTATTGCCAAACAATTCAATTTCCTCAGCACCATGTTGCCATCGGATTTTCTTTACTTCCTTTTCCAATTTTGGATGCGTTTCAATTAAGCCAACAATCTGTCTAAATGTTTCAAGTGAGGTTGTAAGTCTGTGAGCTGATGCAAGTTGCAAACCTTCACCCCATACAAACATGCCGGTCAAGATCCGGAGCATCATCAAAGTGGACTTGCCTTGCTGTCGTGCCATAATCAAACCTAATTCGGAATGCGCCCACCGACCATCGGCTCGGACTTTATGACCATGAATACACACGAAGCGTTGCCATTCCATAAGGTTGATGCCCAGTTCAGCTGCAAGATCAATAATATCTTGACCCTTTGAAGGTAAATTAGTTAGTTTTGAGTGAATACGAGGAGTTTGCACACCTCCTAATCCCGAATAGGTTGGATCAGTCATGATCTCTCCCGTTTGTAAATTAATCAAACCGATCCTTCCGGTTCGTGTCCGATTGAAGTGTTTTGTGGGTTAGAAAAGGAACGGGGGGTCGGTGGTGTTCTCTTGCTCACAAAAAACCGCCCACCCTTAGATAAATTACATTTTTTGCAACTAGGAACAAGGTTGTCATCACTATCATTTCCACCCAGCCTACGAGGTATCACATGATCGACTGTATCAGCCTCTTGCCCACAATAGACGCACAAGAACTGACCAGATCGCAGGATGCGTTCCCTAATCTTTCTCCATTGCCTTGTTGATCCGGTAGATCTTAGAGCTGACTTACTCAATACCATCCCTTAATTTTATGATGTTGTAAAGCATTGCAAGGATTATCGTATCGCTTCTTTATGTATTTTAATTGCCAATCAATCTGTTTGTATCCATCAACTGTTGCAAGCCATTTAGACCTACCTTGTGGAATACCATAATGACTACCATTCTTGGCTTTTGGATTCCATCTAGATTCTTTGTAATTTAACTCATCTAAACAATAGAATTGATCTAGATTGTTAAGCTGCATGAAAGCCCATTGTCTGTAATGATTAGTTTTATCTAATGAAGCAACGGAATAATCTTTTAATAAGCCTATGTTTAAGGCTATGAACAGAGGTATCACCAAACCAAACCTTGCGATCTTTCTGCTTCGCAGATCGCCCTTTCGCTCTGAAAGCGAATTTGCGTTTAAGGGTATCACATCACTCCAAATCTGACGGTGTGTCAGCGTGTCTTTCATATAGACATCCAACCTATGTATTGTGCATCTGGATTATCGAGTAGCCATTGCTCACGCAGCTTGTTTTGATAAGCCCAATTGATTGTGTGTGTCATTTCGTCATGATTAGCGCACATGTATGGCACTCCTGATCTACGAACATCCAAGACCCGCATTTAGTGCATCGAATGACAGGCTCTTGAGTGTCAGTTGCTTCTGCTAGGTTCTTCGTTCCAATGCAATTGCAACTCAAGCATTGATACACCCGAAATCCATGAGCTGTTGTATAACCATCAAGCCAAATGAATTCGGTGTTGCCAGAGCAGCCATTACACTTGAATTTAACCATTAAGTTTCCATCTAGGACATTCAACACAACTGCTGCCTTTGAGATTATTGCATCGAGCACACGCAGCGACTAAATTGGTAGGCAAGTCAGATCCACCATGATTTCGAGGAATGACATGATCTACCTGATTAGCTGCTTGACCGCAATAAACACAACTCCAACGATCTCTTTCCAATACCCAACGCCGAGCCAATTTGTAGGACATTGGCCATCGAGATTTCGGATAGTTTGCATCTTTGGGATTAGGCCAAAACTTAATGCCTAACTTTGATCGCCTTTGATAAACAGCGTGCGGAGTTATTCCAAGTATTTCGGCTAACTCTTTAGCAGTTAAGTGTTTTTGTGAAATTAATTGGTCAGAAGCATCAGTCCATTTCATTTCTTACTAGCCCACCCAGTTCCCTTGAAAATTGCCGGAACTGCTGAATAGACACGCCTTAACTTAGCCCCACATACTTGACAACAAGGGATTTCGTGCTTCATTGGAAGATCCAATACAATACTCAACCCCTCGCCATCACATTCGTATTCGTAATTAGGCATTCAAATTCCTATTTACCGGATAAGGAATTCTGTTGATTGTGTGGCACACATAGCATCGAAGCAGATCGCCCTCATGAAGTAATCTGTCATCATTGCAAGTGTCGCATTTAATTGTTGATGGCTCTACCTTAACTCCATCATCTGTAAAAGTTGCAGTTAGACCAGAGCCGTCAATGATTTGTAATTCACCCATTTATTCACCTCCTTCAAAATACCATTTTCCATTAGCTGTAAGTTTTGCCCATTTAGGCGCACACTCTTTTGCTTTGCAAACATATCCATAGTAAGGCTTGCCTCCTTTGGAGATTCCCTCTTTAAGAATATGCCCATGCTGACACGCAGGTGGCTGATTAGGAATTGATGAACCAATCTCAGCCACAACATCACCAACAGACCAGACAACCGGATCGGCAGGCTTATCAGCTGCAAAACTATCTCTTAGGATTGTTTCAATTTGTGCTGACTTAGATCCTGCCTTTCCATACATGTTTTGCCGGCTTTCCAACTTCTCCTTAAAAGATGAAGGTGCAACCACCTTACTCATTTCCTCTTGAGATGCTCTCTTGCCTTTAGCTGCAAAACCTGCGTTTGCAAGTGCTCTGCCAATCGCTGAAGTTTCGCAATTCTCCAACGCAGAAGTTGAATTGACACCACGATCCGAAATTGTTTCAAAAGCAAGCCCAGTTGCAGCCGGCTTTGCGTCCGCTTCCGTTTTGAATAATTTACAAAATACAATGAATCGAGTGTTAGATGCCTCGATGAGTTCAGTTTCGATTCTGTTGTCTGGAAATTTTCCATGCCACTTCTCCAATCTTGATTCGACTGTTTCATAATCCTCTAAATTAAATGCCATCTGCTACTCCAAATTCTTGGTCGTAATGGTCGTGCAATTCTTTGTAGATGACTGCATAACCAATGATGTCTTTAACACTATCTTGGTGATTTGCAGTTTCGGCAAGTCTGCTGACCTTAACAAGCAGTTGCATGATGCTGACCTGCATTGGCGATATGTAATCTCCATAGTAAGCAGACCACAATTCTGAGATTCGCTCGTGATTGCTTTGACTGCTTCCGTAAACTGATCCTCTAGCTGAGAGAATGGTTGCGATCTCATCCAAAAACTCAGTTCTGCTTGTCATAATCAAAAACCTCATCTGACTGTGTTTTGATGTTGGTCATTCGGCGATGCATATTCCAGCCATCAGCCCGACCCTTCCAATAACCATTCTGGAATGCGGTATCTCGGATCTCATAAATAATCCATGCAACAAAAGTCAAACCGACAATTGCCCACATGATTACAAAACCTATATCTCTTGCTTCTAGCCATGCGTTCATGTTGCTCCCTTACATATCCACAGCTTTTGTGGATGCATAAAGTATGACCTAGATCAAGGACAGGCGGTTAATTACTTTCGGCGTGTTTTATAACGATTAGATAACGCCAAGATCCTCAAATTCATCGATATGAGTATCAATCGTGCGTTCGATATAGTCTGTTTCACGACCCATAAGAACGCTTATTGTAACTGAATGACCCATCATGATTGACCGGAACTACCTCTACGCTCATGCCTTTTTTGCCAAAACTAAGCACAACAAATCCCATATTCCAATCGGCTGATGCATATTTCAGATACGAGGCTTTGTTTTTCATGTCCATAAGGTGTCCTGCCTCGATGCCCCAAATCGTTGAATAACGCCCGTTTAAGCCAGTTTGGTGACGAGTAGCACCCTGCCTATGGGTATGCCCACAAACTACGCTATTACCCCACTTTTTAGCGAGATTAAGGGCAGTTATACCAGCGTGCTTCGACATAACTCCTTCATCGCCATGAGCCAAATACCAGCCCTTTTCAAATTCATAAGCCCTCTTGTGAAAACGAATGCCAAGATCTGAGTAGTTCATAAATTTCTCATAAACCAATTCAGGCAATCCAAGTAATGATGGAGCACCTTTAAGCAAGGTTGTAAATAATCGATCCGTATGGTTTGATCTTATTATATCTGTTGTTCCTAAATCGTAAAGAATGTTTTGAGCAATGGTTCTTTCCTCATCAAGAGTTTCTGCAAATTCTAATTTTGTATTTTTTACCCAACGGGATTGGCTAGTCATATCCAGTTCATCACCAACATTTAATACATAATCAAACTTCTCATGCTTGCTCATGCGGATGAGGTTTTTTACAGCTTGTGGGTGGTGTAGTGGAATCTGCAAATCTGGTGTTATTAAATACCTACGATTGGCTTTAATCGTCATCCTCATCGTCAGTTGGATCTATGGATGGGATGATTCCGCCATCGCCTACAATCCAATCAGGAAAAGTCTTATGCTCGGTCATTAACCAAAAAGCGTGCTCTGGAGTAAATCCTGCTTTACGAGCTGCTTTATAACATTCATGCAATGCGGTGTAATGCTGATCTATCTTTGTTAATGGTTCAGGAGATTGGCGAACGACACGACGATTGATCTTTTTGCGTTTGATAGGTTTTCGAGTGTTCGCCATAAATAAAATTATCGCTTAGAGATTAAAACAAACAGATCATCGACACGCTGTTCAAGTCGTGTAATTTGGTCTTTGATCGAACTTCCAGAATTGGGCTTCAATTCTTGTAAGTAGGATTTAATAACCCAGCGCAGACCCAGCAATAAACTTGTTGATATGCCGCATACGCCAACGGCGATACCAACCCATTCGTTTGCTGTCATTTCGCATTGATTCCATAATCAGCCTCTTTGCCAGACTTTGGATCTAATGCCTTTGCGATAGGTGCTATTAACGCACCAGCCAAGATTGCAAACTCTGGTCGGATGTCAGCAACAATTGCCAAAAGGACAGTAATGCCGGAAGCAGCCACAGCTCTTAAATATGACTTAATTGCAGCCTTGTGTTTGTTTGATAGTTTCATGCGTTGCCTCCTAGTAGTGGGATGTTAAAGAACTCTCCTGTTTGTTTTGGGTGGAATGAAATATGGATGTGCTTGGTGTGTGGATTTATGCCTTTATACTTACGCCAACGCCAATTCAATAGTTTGCTGGCAATATGATGATTGTGAATTACATATTTGATCCGCTTATCTGTTTTGCCAGCAATTCGGATTTGATCGGCAAGGTAGGCAGATATGCCTTCGGCTTGACCTAAATCAGCTGTAATGTCAATTGCACAAACCTCACCCGAAGGTAAAGCGTTATGATCCGATTTTACTTTTTGATGCCTAGCGTCTGAGATCCAACCATCCGATTTTCTCGACCTATCGGCAAAAGAATCGTCAATTTGCTCCCGAAGTTGAACGGCAGCTTTAGATAAAAATGGTTTCATTACGCAAAGAGAAGTTTTGCTTCATCCTCGGTAATGCCTAAACGCTCAAGTAATGTTGCTCTAGCAATTGCTTTATCAACCTCAGCAGTCTTTTCTTCAGCCTGAATTAACTTAATTGTGTCATTAATTTCTTTTTGAGTTGGCGCATCACCATCTAAAACATCCCACTTAATTGTGCTGTAATCATCATCAGTAAAAGAAAATTCAGCAGTTGGATTTAATCTTTTAATTGCTTTAGTCAAATAACTCATTATGCACCTATTTCTAATAAAATTATTGTTGAAGTAGTTGAGCCTGCTTGATAAATGCTTGTTCCGCCATCCGAAGTTGATGCAACTCGACCTTGCGTTTTATATGTTGTTGATGAAGTTGTTGCAGGGCTGTCTAAATAAGCAAGTGGTAAAACTCCACCTAATCCTCTACCGCTGTTTGCACCCGCATTAACATAAATATAACTTGCTCGTTCACTACCAGAACCAGCAATTGTTAAAACATCAGTTGAACCACGCACTAATTTAATGGCAATTCCAGATTCACTAGCACCGCCAGTTCCAACACCTCGTTCATGATAAAAAGTCTGATGAACCAAAACTAAAACTTTACTGGTTGAAGCTGATGGAGTAATTGATGCAGTTAAATCGGTGTCGGTATAAGTAGTG
>Ga0209191_1001570_pt1 | contig 15054 bp, 14 predicted proteins | sample S_130626_EF_Meta_FD_187320 | JGI IMG/M metagenome (GOLD analysis project Ga0209191, IMG submission 187320) | Freshwater microbial communities from Lake Simoncouche, Canada to study carbon cycling - S_130626_EF_MetaG (SPAdes) (version 2) | ecosystem: Environmental > Aquatic > Freshwater > Lake ... | reverse complement strand
ACTGATTTGGTATGCCTTTGGCATGTCTGGATAGAAATAGTTCTTACGGTGGAATATGCAGGGCTGAATGCTGCAGTTCAAAGCAACACCAATACGCATTGCGAGTTCAACTGCTTGCTTGTTGAGAACAGGCAATGCGCCAGGCAAACCAAGTGTGACCGGGTCGATGTTTGTATTGGGTTCGTCACCAAAATGGTTCGGTGAACCACTAAATAGTTTTGTCTTGGTTGCGAGTTCAACGTGGACTTCAAGTCCGACGATGAGTTCCCAACCGCCCTCGAGCATTTGCTCGTCAGTTGCAACAATGGAACTGAGTGGATCTTGTGTCATTTCGCTCCTCCAGCTGCGTTTTCAAGGGCGCCGCCAACGCGGAACATTGGTGCTTCACCAAGCGCAGGGGCAAGAACTTGAATTCCTACTGGCATGCCATGTGCGCCAGTACCAAATGGCACGCTCATTGCAGGGTGCCCTGCCAAGTTCGTAGGGATTGTGTAGATGTCGCACAAGTACATAGCCATTGGGTCATCAACTTTGTCACCGAACGGGAACGCAACAACTGGAGACGTTGGTGTGAGAATTACATCAACTTGTGCATACGCACGCTCAAAATCTTCTGCGATCAATCGGCGCACTTTGAGGGCCTTGCCGTAATACGCGTCGTAATAACCAGCAGACAATGCGTAGGTGCCAAGCATGATGCGTCGCTTCACTTCGTCTCCAAAACCAGCAGCACGAGTAGCGCCGTACATTGAATTGGTATCAACAGCATTGACGCGTAATCCGTATCGAACTCCGTCGTAGCGCGCCAAGTTACTGCTGGCCTCTGCAGGCGCGATGAGGTAATACGCCGTGAGTGCGTACGACAAGCTTGGCAACGTGATGTCAACAATGCTGGCGCCAGCCGCTTCAAGCGCCGCGAATGCTTCATTGAGGCGCGCAATAACTTCGGGTTCTGCACCAGCAGGAAGATCCGTCACGCGGCCAATACGCATACCTGCAACACCTTGCGACACAGATGCAACAAGCGCTGGCGCTGCTTGTGGAATAGATGTTGAGTCCATTACGTCATGGCCAGCAATTGCTTCGGTAATCAGTGCAGCGTCTGCAACTGTTGTTGCGAATGGGCCAACCTGGTCAAGTGAACTTGCATATGCACACAAGCCGTAACGACTGACTAATCCGTATGTTGGCTTCACGCCAACAACGCCACACATTGCTGCAGGTTGACGAATACTTCCACCAGTGTCACTGCCAAGACTGACAGGCGCAAAACCAGCAGCAACTGCTGCTGCACTGCCACCACTTGAACCACCAGGGACACGCGATGTATCAAGCGGGTTACGAGTAGGACCGAATGCTGAGTTCTCAGTACTGGAACCCATAGCGAATTCATCAAGATTTGTTTTGCCAACCATGATGGCGCCGGCATCACGCAAGCGAGAAACGACAGTGGCATCGTATGGAGGCTTCCAACCTTCAAGAATCTTGGAAGAACACGTTGTCTCAACGCCATGGGTACACAAGTTGTCCTTGATGGCAATGGGTACACCGGCAAGAGGGCCAATTGGTCGACCCGCTGCGATGTCGGCGTCAATTGCATCTGCATGAGCACGAGCTGCATCTGCAGTTACAAGGTTGAAGGCATGAATGTCTGATTCGCGTGCAGAGATTTGTGCAAGATACGAATCAATTACTTCGCGTGCGGAGATTTGCTTTGACGCAATCGCTGCTGCGATTCCGGATGCAGTTGTTGGAATAGTGGCCATGACTAATCGTCCAATCCGATGATTGGCGGAACACGAAAACGACGTTGGTCAGAAGACGGCGCTGCGGCCAATACTTCGTCGGTGTCGAGACATGGCTGCTCGACATCTTCACGCAACACATTGACTAGCGGAAACGGTTGAGTCATTGGGCCAACGCGAGACAAATCAAGTGCATCGATGTCACTGAAATGACCCATGACTTTGGCTAACTGCTCAGTGAAGTGCACAACGTTGGCCTCGTCAATGTCGAGGCGTGCCAGTCGAGCGACTTTGGCTACATCAGCTGCGGAAATGGGGGTACCAGAAGGGCTCACGGCTTCTCAGCCTACGAGCCTCTGATACGGAAAGGCGAAAACGAAACCTAAGCCTCGGGGTGAACAGGCGGAAATTCAGCCTGGCGCTTCTGAAGGAAGCTCTGAACGCCCTCTTTGAAGTCCGACCGAGTGAACGACTTTTGCATCAGAACAAGAGCGTCTTTACTTGCGGTTGCCACGTCTTTGCCGTAATCGGAATAGACCTGACGCTTCATGACTGCCATAGAAGACGGCGACACGTTCATCGCAAGATCTGATGCGTATTCAAGAACAACTTTCATGAGCTGGTCTGCAGGAACAACTTTGTTCACCATTCCCATTTCGAGAGCTTCTTGCGCCAAGACAATGCGGCTCGACATCATGAGGTCAAGTGCTGTTGCCTGACCAACAAGCCGTGGCAACACCCACGAGATGCCGTACTCGCCAATAAGTCCGCGCTTTGAGAATGCAACGGTGAACTTTGCAGTGTCTGCGCAGAAACGCATGTCGCACATCAGTGCCTGAACCATTCCAAGACCAGCTGCTGCGCCATTAACTGCAGCGATGACCGGCTTTGGTAAACGAGTGATCTCGTCTTGCATACGACCTTCAACAATGCTTGGGCCGTCATCGTTCTTTGCAGTATCCCCTGTTGGAATTGCTTGCAGTGTTCCCATGTCTGCGCCAGCGCAGTAACCCTTGCCTGCACCAGTAACAACAATGACGCGGACTTTTGGATCTGCGTTTGCAGCATCAAGAGCTGCGAAATACTCATTGCCCATTCGGCCAGTCCACGCGTTCAGGCGATCAGGACGGTTAAACGTGATGAGACCGATACCGGGCTCTAGGACTTCGTATAGACATTCACTCATGGTCTAAGACCGTAGACGCTTCAGGAGTCTCCCGAGAACGCAGACGATCAACAGCCAAAAACAGCACTGCTACCGCAAATACCCCAATGGCCACCCACTGGTTCAAACGCATGCCGCCAACATGATGGGCGGTATCAATTCGGATGCTCTCCGTTCCGAACCGCAGCACGGTGTACCCAACCACATACCAAGCAAACAACCTGCCCCGAGCCGGGGTGATGCGTCGCTCGAGACGAATGAGAAGCCACGCCAATACAACGCACCCGACTGACTCGTAAAGAAATGTCGGATGGAATGTCGTTCCCGCGGCATACCCAGCTTTTTCCGCAATGTTTCCTGACACCTTTAATGCCCACGGAAGCGTTGTCGGCCGTCCAAACAATTCTTGGTTAAACCAATTGCCCCATCGGCCAATGGCCTGTGCAATTGCAATGGCAGGCGCAGCGCACGAAATAATCCACCAAGCATCAAGACCCCGACGACGAGCACACCACCAACCAACTACAACACCAGCCGTGACGCCACCCCAAATACCGAGGCCACCTTGCCAAATCTTTACGGCGTCGAACCAGTGCCCTTGGAAACGCTCATAGTCCGTCAGTACGTGATACGCCCGACCACCAAGAACACCGGCAGGAACAGCCCACATTGCAATAGAAGAAATATCTTCTGTCGTGCCGACACCTTTGGTTTCTGCGCGACGACCTGCAATACGTACTGCAGCAATAACACCAATCGCAATCATCAACCCATACGCGTTGAGCCGTAACGGCCCAAGATGAACCGAACCAGAAGATGGACTCGGAATTACTCCGAGAAGGAAATCAAATGTCATGCGGTGACGCGGTGCACGAAGGCAACAGAGCCCGCAAAGATGATGTCTTTGTCGTAGTCCTGAGTCGCAACGTGATAACTACGTTCAAGCATGACGCGCTCTACAGGGCCGCCGTATGTAGCTGCTACTGCATCACTATCGCTTGGTTGCACAACATGGTCTTGTACTGATGTGTACAACAACATTGGCATTTTGATTGACGGATAACGCGGAGCAAGCGGTGCAAGACCTTCAGACAAAAATGACTTCATTGCAGCCAGTGGCGTTCCGGGATAGGCAGTCTCGTGTGCACTTGGATCAGCAATGTCAGAACCAATGGCGTCCATTGTCACTGTTCCTCCATCGATCATCCCCTGCAGCATGTCGATCACTTCTTGCGGTTGCGGTTGCGTTGCAGGGTTAATGCATACGATGCCACATGCTTCAGGATGTTGCGCCGCCATCCACAATGTGAGTGCGCCGCCCATCGACAAACCCATCACCACGATTTTCTTCACACGCTGAGCGAGAACTTGATACGCCTTCTCGGCATCTCCGCTCCAATCGGCCCACCTCGTAGGAATCATGTCTTCTATTGCTGTGCCATGACCAGCAAGTTGTGGAAGTTCAACATGAAAACCTGCCGTTGCGCATGCTTCTGCAAGTGCCCTCATTGAGCCTGGGTTACCAGTGAAACCGTGCAGGACGAGCACTCCAACATCGCCATTGCCGTTGTGAGAGTAAGCCTCTGCTCCTGGAATTGTTGGTGCTGTCATGGTGATGTCCTTTCGTACGAACTAATCGTAGGGGTCATTGTCAGAGCCGGGTTGTTCCCACCATTCGGCAGGCACTTCGGAGTTTTCCCACTCAGGAAATGAGTAGATGCAATTCACAGGGCAGACCGGAAGACATTTATCACACCCGCTACACAGTTCCGGAATAATCACCACATCGGCGCCGACATTAAAGATGGCCCCTAATTGAGGTGGGCAATGGCGAAGGCACGCATCACAGTTGATGCATTCAGACATCTCAATGCGCATCGGAGCGAGTTTCCACTTCGGATTTCGCTCATGCGTCTCAATGCGCTCGGTCCGTGTGCCAGTCATCTCAATAAGTGTAGGTGAGACCTTTGGCACCGCTATGACGGAGAGTTTGACCCGAGCCGTAGATACTGGTGGACTAGGAGTCCATGGCCCGCGCTGATCATCTCCAACGACAACGCAAGATTGATGGGTACGCAGTCGCTGCCATTGCTCCAGTCATCGCTCTGATGCCGGCCTGGCTTATTGCAGTCGCTTCATTTTGGTGGGCTTTCGTGCAGTTCTATTACGTACCGTTCGCTCTCTTTGCAATTGTGTGGTTTCTACTTGGTGGATTGCTCTTTGTCCGTCCAATTCAACGACTCGCTCTTCAGCGATTACTTGGTGCTCGTAAACCAACGCGCGCAGAACGCGACACTTTGCAACGTTCATGGCACATCGTGGCGCAAGCAAATCACATTCCGCCAGGAAAGTTTGTTCTTGCTGTTGCTGATTCAGAAGACTTGAATGCGTTTGCCTCAGGTGGTCACCTTGTTGTGGTGTCAAGTTGGGCTATCGAAAATTTATCTCATGACAATCTCAGTGGAGTTCTCGCTCATGAGCTCAGCCATCATTTAGGAATGCACACCATTGCACTCACCATTGGACAGTGGCTAACAATTCCTATTGTGCTTCTCGCCAAAATTGGTTTCCTGTTGCAAAATGTTGCACACGCCGCAACAGATGTTTTCATTGCAAGATCAACATTGGGTTCTTTTGTTGGAAAAACTCTCACTGGTTTCATAACGATTATTTCGTGGCTCTTTCTTTCCATGATCACGGTGTCTCAATACATTGGTAATGCAGTTGGTAAAGGCGCAGAATTCAAAGCAGACGAAACAGTTGTCGCTATGGGATTTGGTCGCCAGCTACTGAACGCACTTCGCATCGTGGTGGAACAAGGCCAGGGCGAAAGGTCCTCTCAGTGGAAAGACCGCCTCATCACCGCCCACCCACCTGCTCGTACCCGAATTGCCCGCATAGATGCGCAACTACGCCAAATGCCTCGGGGTAAGCACCGATAGCGTGAAACCCATGACGCGCAAGGGAACAACCATCTCATGACCAGCCTCCCGAATGACCCCTTTCTTGCCGCAGCCCGCGGTCAACAAGCCACCCACACTCCTGTCTGGTTCATGCGCCAAGCCGGACGCAGTCTTCCTGAATACAAAGCATTGCGCGGTGAAGGAAGCATTCTTGACGCAATCAAGAAGCCTGAATTGGCCGCAGAGTTCACATTGCAACCCGTTCGACGCCACAACGTTGATGCAGCGGTTCTGTATTCCGACATTGTTGTTCCAGCACACGCAGTTGGTTTCGGTATCGATGTTGCACCGGGTACCGGCCCAGTAGCCCCGTCCCCACTTCGTTCTCGTAATGACCTTGCACGTCTTCGCCCGTTGCATCATGACGACATTGAGTACGTCACTGACACAGTGCTCGCATTGGTGAAGGAACTGAAAGTACCCCTTCTGGCATTTGCCGGCGCGCCGTTTACTGTTGCCAGCTATCTCATTGAAGGACGGCCAAGTCGTATGTACCAGAACACAAAGCGACTCATGCACGAAGACGAAGTGTTATGGCACGACGTGATGGAACATCTCGCACAACACTCTGTTGAATTCATCTCTGCGCAGATTTCAGCAGGTGCTGAAGCATTTCAACTATTTGATTCGTGGGCTGGAGCATTGTCACGTTCCGACTACGACAAGTACGTGAAGCCTCATTCAACTGCAGTGTTCTCGCAATTGGCTGAGCGTCATCCTGGTGTTGCAGGTATTCACTACGGAATCGGATGCGATCATCTGCTGGAATCAATGAACTCAGTGGGCAATGCAATCATCGGTCTCGACTGGCGAACAACTATTCGCAATGCACGTACTCGCCTTGGTGCAGACACTGTGGTGCAAGGAAATCTTGACCCTGCTCTTGTATTGGCAGGCTCTTCCATCGCACTAGCTGGCGCAGAAACAGTCCTTGCAGACAATGCAGGACACGCTGGCCACATCTTCAACCTCGGCCACGGGGTGCAACCCGACACAGACCCCAGTGTTCTCACCGACATTGTGGCCTACGTACATGAAAAGACAAAAAAATGAGCAACGCTTCCCGCACTGCAGTGATGTTGATGGCGTACGGCACGCCACGCACCAAAGAAGAAATCTTGCCGTACTACACAGACATTCGTCGTGGACGTGCACCCACCGACGAACAACTGAATGATCTCATCGCGCGATACGACGCCATTGGCGGTTTGTCACCGCTCAAGCAACTCACAGAGGCACAGCAAAGTTCACTACAAGAACAACTCGACCTTATTGATCCTGGTCACTACCAAGTATTTCTTGGTCTCAAGCACGCGACACCATTTATTGAAGAGTCTGTCGCTGAAGTTGCAGCCCTTAGTTTCACTCGCATTATCTGCCTTGTTCTTGCTCCGCATTATTCGACATATTCAATTGGTCAATACACGGATCGTGTGCGGGCCGCTGCAGCACCTCACAACATTGAAGTGCGCGCCGTTGAAACATGGGCACGCGAAGATGCATTTATTGATTTCTTAGCTACTGATCTGCGTGCAAAGTTGTCACAGATGCCAGAACGTACGAAGGTGTTGTTTACAGCACATTCATTGCCACAACGAATCATCGACGCTGGCGATCCGTACCCTGACGAACTTCGCGCCACTGCAGAACTTGTTGCAAGTAAGGCTGAGCTAACGCGTTGGTCACAATGGTCCATTGCATGGCAATCAGCAGGACGCACACCAGAGCCATGGATTGGACCAGACATCCTTGCTGTCATTGATCAAATGGCAACAATGCGCGACACCGATGAATCAGTCGATGGGGTTGTCGTGTGTGCATGTGGTTTCGTAGCTGATCACCTTGAAGTTCTGTACGACTTAGATCTTGAAGCTTCGCAACGAGCCGCTTCGTACGGCATGGCATTTGCTCGCACAGCGTGCGTCAACAGTGACTCAATGGTCATGGCTGCGCTTGCTCGTAGAGTTATCTCTGCATGAGCGAACCCCGTCAAGTTGTCATCATTGGTGCAGGCGTCTCTGGGTTAACCAGCGCACTCACAGTGCTTACAAATTCGACTACCCCTGTCGCCGTGACAGTTCTTGAAGCAGACTCAACTGTTGGTGGTCGAATTCGCACCACACAATTTGCCGGATTGTCCATTGATGAGGGTCCTGACGCCTTTCTTGCGCGAGTCCCCTGGGCAACACAGCTTGCAGCCGAACTAGGACTCGGTTCATCGATGACATCGCCGACTGATGCTCATGCCTCAATCTGGCACAATGGCATGCACATCATTCCGGGTGATCTCATGCTTGGTGTGCCAGCAAAAGTTCGTGCATTCGCAACGTCAGGCCTTATCTCGCCTCTCGGGAAATTACGTGCAGCTATCGAACCGTTACTGCCTGCCACTACTGACACTGACTCCATTGGTGAATATGTACGTAGCCGTTTCGGAAACCAAATTCAAGAGCGACTTGTTGACCCGCTCATCGGCAGCATTTATGCAACAGATTCCGATCACTTCTCTATGGCAGCTGTTCCGCAAGTCGCAGCTCTCACCGCAAGTCGCAGCATGTTGTTTGCAGCGGGACGAGCACGCACGGCAGCAACCAAATCACCTGCTGGTCCAATTTTTTCTACTCCGACGCGCGGCCTTGGTGCGCTCATTGAATTGTTGACACAACGAGTAACCGCTCTTGGCGGCCGCGTCATCACTGGTGAAAGTGTGTCCGCAATCGAAAAGGTGGACGCTGGCTACACCGTGTCTACTTCGCGTGACCAACACCACGCTGATGCCATCGTGATTGCATCACCTGCGAAACCGAGTGCACACTTTGTTCGCCCACTTGATGATCGTGCTGCGGACTTACTTGGTGAGTGGTCCCATGCATCAGTGGTTCTGATCACTATGGCAATCCCTGCATCTCAATGGCCATCACGCCTCAAAGGCAGCGGTTACCTTGTTCCTAAACCTGATCAACGATGGGTGTCAGCTGCATCGTTCGGGTCAAACAAATGGGCACACTGGCGCCCAGATGATGGTTCCATGATTCTTCGTGTGTCACTCGGTCGCGACGGACTTGAAGTGATGCATTTTGATAACGACAAGCTCATCAATCTTGCTCTCGCCGATATGAAACTCCATCTCGGAGTCGATATGACGCCATCAGAGATTCGCGTTAGTCGTTGGGCAGAATCTTTTCCCCAATACCGACCACATCATTTTGCTCGCTTGGCCGAACTGGAACACTCGCTCGGTTCTGCTGCTCCTGGAATAGTCTTTGCTGGTGCAAGTTACAGAGGTATCGGAATTCCCGCATGCGTGCAACAAGCACGTACAGCAGGCGAAGCAACCATTTCTCACCTTGCCTCGCTTCATTCGTAAACTCGCCGCAGTATCGGCGGGATCACTATTTGTGTTAACTGCAGTTATTCCCTCCTATTCAGCCCATGCCACCTCGCTGATTCCCACCAAGACATACAAACGAATTGGGACTCTCTCCATTTCAAAACTGAATGTCACATCACCCATCTATGTAGGGATAACAAACGATGTATTTGATCGTGGCGTTGGACAGTGGCCAGGTTCAGCACAACCTGGCGCATACGGCAATCTTGTAATTGGTGGCCATCGAACTTCCACTCCGCGCCCATTTGGCAGAATTGATCAATTACGAAGCGGTGACATCATTTCGGTCTCAGTTGGCCTGAAAACGTACACATACGTCGTTACCGGACACAGCATTGTGAAGCCAACCTCGGTATGGATCACTGAACAAACGAGTAGTGCAACTCTGACGCTTTTCTCTTGTCACCCGAGAGGGAAAACATCATCTCGCTACGTTGTGCGTGCGGTGTTGCAGACATGATTCGTCGATCCTTCTTGCCAATACTTGCTGGGCTATTTGTTGCAGGGTCGATGCCGCCATGGGGTTGGTGGCCACTTGGCTTTGCAGGTATTGCGTTGTACGGATCAGTGGCTGTGCGTCGACGAGAACAATCATTCTCAACAGGTTTCCTTTTCGCAGCCGCATGGTTCTTGCCGTCTATGGCGTGGATGTGGTTTCTCACAGCACCGGGATACATAGTCGCAATCCTGATTTTCTGCGTAATGCATGGTGTTGCCGGCTACATCGCAGCCAAAATGTCAACCACCGAGAGTTCCCATAGAACTGCGTTGATTATCTGCCATTCACTCGCGGAAGTTTTGCGATTGTCCTTTCCGTTCGGTGGCGTACCACTAGCAACACTTGCGATTGGCCAAGTATCTGGCCCGCTTGCCGGTCTTGCGCCGCTTATGGGAGTCATTGGTCTTACTACCGCAACGTTGTACGTCGCATTAACTGATCATCGCTTCCGTGCAATATGCGTACTTGGTTTTTTGGTTCTTTTGGGAAATTCATGGAACAGCACTCAATCCATGGGACGTCAATTGAATCTTTCAATTATCCAAGGTGGTGGCGAACAAGGAACTCACGCAATTGACTCGAATCCACGAGATGTCTTTGATGTGCACATGGCTGCAACAAAAACTCTTCAGCCGAACCCGCAACGAGATGCAGTGATTTGGCCGGAGAATGTCATCAGCATTACAAATCATGGACTCTTCTTCGATAGCCCCGAGTACTCAGAAATTGCACAAGAAGCAAAGCGCCTGAATGTGCCCTTCGTTGTCGGCATCACAGAGGATGCTGGTTCGCGTCAATTTACAAATGCACAAGTTGTCGTTAACACAGATGGAACGATTACCGGCCGATACGACAAGGTACGTCGAGTTCCGTTTGGTGAGTACATGCCAATGCGATCGCTGTTGAAAGCTATTGGTGCACCGACAGACTTGGTACCGCGAGATGCACGCGCCGGCGATTCACGCGGGTGGCTCGATGTTGCAGACACACGTGCGAGTGTTGCCATCTCGTGGGAAATATTCTTTGGTGGACGCGTCAATGAAGGTATTGCCGATGGGGCAACGTTCATTATTAATCCGACGAATGGTTCTAGTTACACATGGACAATTCTTCAGACACAACAAATTGCTGCCTCGCGTTTGCGGGCTCTCGAACAAGGTCGCGATGTTGTACAGATTTCTCCAACCGGATTTAGCGCCTTTATAGATTCTTCTGGTGCTGTCCATGACCGCACATCAATCAGTGAACAACAAGTGGTCGAGCGCTCAATCGAGCTGCGATCAGGCCGCACGTTGTATTCACGCATGGGGAATGCGGTCTATATCTGGGCCTTATTGATTGCCTTAGCCTGGTTAGCCCGTCGCCGTGCCCGAGCCATTCGGATTGGTGCCAGTTAGCCTCTACTGCCTATGTCAGGCACCTACGACCCCAATGGCCCGTTGCGTGTTGCATACCTCACGTACCGTGGCAAACCACATGTTGGCGGACAAGGCGTTTACACACGTCACCTCACAAAGGCACTCGCAGATCTCGGACACACCGTAGAAGTTTTCGGCGGTCAGCCATACCCAGTTCTTGATGATCGCATCACGATGCACAAGCTGCCCAGCCTCGACATTTTTAATGACACCTATCCGGGACGAGTGCCGGCATATTGGGAAATTAAGACATGGCCCGATGTTGTCGAAACAGCACGGTTCATGACTGGTCAGTTTTCTGAACCGCTTGCGTTCTCAAAGCGAGCGCTTCGCACACTAACTCCTCGCGTTAATGACTTTGATCTTGTTCATGACAACCAATGCCTTGGTTGGGATATTTTGAAGATTGAAAAGTTGATTCCAACAATCGTCACGTTGCACCACCCCATCACGAAAGATCGTGAATTGGAAATGAGCCATGCACCGAGCCGCTGGAAGCGTCGCTCTGTTGGCCGTTGGTACTCGTTCGTTGACATGCAAGGAAAAGTTGCGAGCAAGATGCCACGCATCGTTGTCGTCAGCGAAAACAGCATCACTGATATCAACAAAGACATGGGCGTATCACGCGATCGCATGCGTCTTGTTCCTGTCGGAGTCGACCCAGATCTTTTCAAGCCACAACCAAACATCGCACGTGAACCCGGACGCCTAATAACAACAGCCTCAGCTGACGTTGCACTAAAGGGCTTGTCCTACTTACTAGAAGCAATGGCTATCTTGCGTAAAGACCGCGACATTCGCCTCACCATTATTGGTAAGCCTCGCCCTGGTCACAGCATGGACCTTATTGATTCGCTCGGATTACGCCCGCATATCGATTTCGTATCTGGCGTTACTGATGAGCGCATCGTTGAGTTGTATGCAGAAGCAGAACTTGCTGTTGTGCCAAGCCTGTATGAAGGTTTCAGCCTTCCCGCAATTGAAGCGATGAGCACTGGAATTTGTCTTGTTGCAACAGACGGTGGTGCTTTGCCAGAAGTTACAGGCACACACAATGACACCGTGCTGCAATGCCCTGCTGCTAACGCCGAAGCACTTGCGGCTGTTATTGCTACTGGTCTTGACAGTGCAGAACTGCGCGCACGAATCGGTGAAGCAGGGCGTCAGCGAGTCGTGTCGCGTTGGACATGGAAACACTGTGCAGAACTTACAGTTGAGCAATACCGCGAAGTGCTCGACATGCCCCATAACCGCGCCAAACTAGAAAAGCGTCGCTGATATGTTGACAATTCGTTTTAATCGTCTTGGACTTCGTCCCGGAGACAAGTTCCTTGATGCAGGCGCCGGCTTTGGTCGTCATGCATTTGAAGCAGCCCGCCAAGGAGCAACTGTGTTTGCTCTTGACTATGCCTCAGACGAAGTAGTGATGACCCGAAATACTTTTGGCGCAATGCTTGAAGCAAAAGAGATCACCCCGCAGGCATACGGCGGAGTCCTACGTGGAGACGCCACCAAGCTTCCCTTCGAAGACAACACTTTTGATTGTGTTGTCACGTCAGAGGTTCTCGAACATATCCAAGACGATGTGAATGTCATTTCAGAACTTCATCGCGTTCTCAAACCAGGTGGTTCACTTGGTGTCACTGTTCCATCATGGTGGCCAGAAAAAATCAACTGGATGTTGTCTGATGAATACCATGCGCCAAAGAGCGTTGGTGGCCACGTTCGCATTTACTCAGCTACAGAACTGAAGGCGAAACTTCGCTCTGCCGGACTTGAAGTAATTGACAGCCATCATGCACATGCTTTGCATTCCCCGTATTGGTGGCTCAAATGTGCAGTTGGTCCTCGCAATAACGATCATTCACTAGTGAAGAAGTACCGCGAATTCCTTGAATGGGACATCATGACTCAGCCGCGCTCCATGCAATTTGCTGAGCGCGCACTGAGCCCGCTCATGGGTAAAAGTTTTGTTGTGTACTCACGCAAGCCGCTCACTGTCGGAGCATCAGCATGAGCACTCGTTCCATGCCACACCTTCCAGGCATTCTCACCACAGCAGACCTTGCACGCACTGCAGATTCAATTCAGGCATTGCAATTACCAAACGGAATGATTCCGTGGTATCCAAACGGCCACTGTGACCCATGGAACCATGTTGAAACTGCAATGGCACTCAACATTATGGGCCGTGACGAAGCCGCACTTTCTGCGTACAAATGGCTTGCAGACATTCAGCACGAAGATGGTTCGTGGTTCAACTACTACATGCCAGACGGAACAATTGAAGACACAAAACTAGACACAAACGTCACTGCGTATATTGCAGTAGGCGTGTGGACTCACTGGCTGTGCACACGTGACCTAGCAGCTATTTCTGAATTATGGCCAACTGTTCGTAAGGCACTCTCATGGGTTCTTTCGATGCGTCGCGAGAATGGTTCCATCATCTGGGCGCGCGAAACAGATGCAAAGCCTTGGGATTACGCACTGCTTACTGGTTCGTCCAGCATTCGCCATGCACTCCACTGTGGCGCTGCACTCGGTGATCTTCTTGGAGACTCTCAGCCCGAGTGGACAGCGGCTGCAGATGCAATTGATCACCTCATTGCAACAGATCTAGGTGCATTTGAACCGAAGGCTCGGTGGGCAATGGACTGGTACTACCCCGTACTCACTGGTGCAATGACAGGTGCGCGCGCCAAGGCACGACTTGCCGAAGGGTGGGATCGATTCGTTCTTGATGACCGTGGAGTGCGTTGCGTTGACGATGAACAGTGGGTCACCGCAGCAGAAACAAGTGAATGCGCCATTGCACATTGTGCAGCTGGCGATCGCGATGTTGCTCGTCAATTAGTTCTGTGGACCATGCCTCATCGTCGTGAAGATGGTGCGTACTGGACCGGAATTGTGTATCCAGCAGAACCAGACAAAATGATCGTTCGTTTTCCAGCCGAGGAATACAGTGCGTACACCGCTGCTGCAATCATTCTTGCTGCAGATGCAATTAGTGGCGGGTCGCCTGCTTCAACGCTCTTCACCCAGCCAATGGTGCGCCGCAACGCACACCTAAAAGCTCGCGCTCTTTAGATTCGACGCAACACGCGCAACGAACCTGTCGCGCTGACATCTTCGAATAATCCGCTTTCAATTGCGGGAAGATAAATGTTCTCGTACGGTGGTCGACCACCGTCAGCTGGGTCTGGAAACACGTCGTGAATTGCAAGTGTTCCACCCTGTGCAACGCGTGGTGTCCACAATTGGTAATCCAATGTGGCGGGTTCGACTCCGTGTCCACCATCAATAAACAAAAATGCGAGAGGTGTTGTCCAATGCCTCGCAATGGTCGGTGAATCACCAACCATCGTCACTACTGAATCTGCAAGCCCAGCATCAAGAATTGTGGAGCGAAAGAACGGCAGAGTATCCATGCGGCCCGTACGCGGGTCAACCAATGACGTGTCATGCCATTCCCATCCGGGTTGGTTTTCTTCACTACCAAAGTGGTGGTCAATTGCGAACAGTGTTGTATTGGATTCTCGTGCAGCTCCACCGAGCCACACGGTTGACCGGCCACAATATGAACCGACTTCGACAAAAGGAGCATCCGGCACCGATTGTGCAGCATGTACTGCAGCTTCGTACAAGGCATCGCCCTCATCTTCGGGCATAAAACCTCGAGCCGCTAATGCGTGACGGCGAAGTTCTGAATTGAGCGGCGAAATTGACACGTTTCGACCCTACTATGGGGTGATGACCACACCACTTGATGAACTAGTCACATTGCTCGATCTGGAATCAATTGAAGTCAATCTCTTTCGCGGAGTCTCCCCCATTGAAAATCGGGTTCGTGTATTCGGCGGTCAAGTTGCT
>Ga0209191_1001569_pt1 | contig 15054 bp, 19 predicted proteins | sample S_130626_EF_Meta_FD_187320 | JGI IMG/M metagenome (GOLD analysis project Ga0209191, IMG submission 187320) | Freshwater microbial communities from Lake Simoncouche, Canada to study carbon cycling - S_130626_EF_MetaG (SPAdes) (version 2) | ecosystem: Environmental > Aquatic > Freshwater > Lake ... | reverse complement strand
GACACCACCCAACAACGCTGCTGCGATGGGGAACCCTACGTCACCAATCAGTTTGAATATAACATCGTATCCCATGCTTATATTTATGCAAATGGCATCTTTGTATGTAGCATACGAAAAAAAAAAAGTTGACAATCCATTTTTTTCTGCTATTTGCGTCTCAACTTGTATAAATAAATGTAAGAAACTATTTACTAAGAAAGACTTAAAGTGCAACTCACCTATCAACCCATTATGAAAGATATGAAACCAGCCAGTTCATTCGAACATGGCCGCTTTGCGTCTGTCAATAATGGTGCGTGGACAGATGAGATGTAACTGAAGTACGACATAAGTATAACTTGTCAAGCTTCGGTCCACAAAACCGGAGCTTTTTTTTATGATAGTGGGTTGACACTGATGGAACGAAACGTATAATACAACCCATAACGCCGCTATAGCTCAGTTGGTAGAGCGTCTGCCTTGTAAGCAGAATGTCTGGGGTTCGATTCCTCATGGCGGCACCAGAATTTCGGGGACTTAGCTCAGTTGGGAGAGCGATAGCTTTGCAAGCTATAGGTCAAGGGTTCGATCCCCTTAGTCTCCACCAAGTTAGGGGTTGACGTTTAATAAGCACGGATGTAATGTAATTGAATGTTGGCTTCGACAAAATAGATTATAGCGGGATAGAGGAGTATGGCCGTCCTCGCCAGTTTCATAAGCTGGAAATCGTCGGTTCAAATCCGGCTCCCGCAACCAATCTATGCTCTTTGACATTGTTAGAAACGTAATATTTTACGGGGATTAGCGCAGTCCGGTAGCGCACCTGCTTTGGGAGCAGGGGGTCGTAGGTTCGAATCCTACATTCCCGACCATTAAGTTTTCTTGTTTTTCCTTTAAAAAACAAGTGGTGGATCGCAGAATTAGATGCTAATTCGGCCCCAAATGTGGTGTATGCCAAAGACCATTGAAAGAGATGGGCAGCGAATGGGAGCTTCGCAGTATGGTGGCTGTAGCTCAGAGGCAGAGCGTTGGGTTGTGAACCCAAATGTCGGGATTTCGAAACTCCTCAGTCACCCCATGTCGGTGTAGCTTAGCCCGGTCTAAAGCAACGGTCTCCAAAACCGTGATCGTGAGTTCGAATCTCACCACCTTCGCCATTTTTTAAACAATAGGTGATTTATGATTGAAGAAGCAAAACAGGCAATCTTGGCATCAAGTCAAAGTTCTTCTGTTTACATCGGTGCTGACAGCATCCGTTACAAAAAAGACGGTAAGTGGTATGCTAAGTATTCGACTGTGATTGTTCTTCACATAGATTCTAAGCGGGGCTGCAAACTATTCCATAACAGCGTTGATTTGCCAGACTATGGCAACTTAAAACAACGCTTGCTAACAGAAGTTGGATATGCTATTGAAGCAGCAATCGAGATTATTGATGTGGTTGGTAAACGTCATTTGGAAGTTCATATTGACGTTAATCCAAATCCAAAGCATAAATCTTCTGTTGCAATCAAGGAAGCCTTGGGTTATGTTAAGGGTTCACTTGGTATAGATGCTATTCCAAAGCCAAATGGATGGGCAGCTACTCATGCTGCTGACCATATGGCAAGACACTAAATAATGCCTGATTAGCTCAGCGGTAGAGCAAATCCTTTACACGGATAAGGTCGGCGGTTCAATCCCGTCATCAGGTACCAAAGTTCATTCCCTGATAGCTCAATGGTAGAGCTTTCGGCTGTTAACCGGACGGTTGTAGGTTCGAGTCCTACTCAGGGAGCCAGAGTTTAGTGAGTGTTATAGTTAGACGGCACTGTGTGTAAACTAATCGATTGTTGTAACACAGTAAAAGATGACGGTGCAAGTACGCAACATAGATAAACCATCTGCTCTCTATCAATTTATAACGTACCCTAAGAACGCAAGTTCAATAGCAGAGGCGCTGATAAATTCTGCATAATGCTCCATTGTTGGGTTGGAGGCTCACTAATTCAAGTTTACTAGGCGGGTGCAGTACACCGTAAGTCCTCAGAAGTTGGGGAATGGCAAAGTGCTCAACGGCTATACAACTACTATTGTATAGCAACTGTAGTAGCAGTGTTGATGTGGTGCAAGTCCATACGTTCCCCTCATTTTAATGGATCGTTAGCTCAATCGGGAGAGCACCGCACTGTCCATGCGGAGGTAAGGGGATCGAAACCCCTACGATTCGCCATCAATGGCCCTGTCGTCTAGTGGCTAGGACGCTAGGTTTTCAACCTAGAGAAGCGGGATCGAAACCCGTCAGGGCTACCATTTTTTAAGGTTGACAAACGATATGGATAACGATAATAAAGAAGCCGTATTGCTTAGTTTAAAGGAACGTAAAACTGCATGTTGGGCAATGGCTAAAGTGTTTCTCTTGAATGAAGATGCACACGGCGTTCACGACATGGGAGTTGAAATTCAAGCTTTAGACAGAGCAATCAAAGAGATTGAAAGTCTTTAAAGTTTAGGGTGACTAAAGTCGATAGTTTCGGCAATCGGTCTGTAAAACCGATCTTTCGGGGAGTGGAGCGTAACCACAGTCACCCACCAAGTTTTTTGAGATAGTGAAAAATAGTTGTTGATATAAAGACAACGAATCACTATATTGAGTTCAACAAAGAGATAAATGGCGGTGTAGCGTCAATAGGGTAAGGTCGGGTAACTGATCCCAAAGCAAGTTCTCCTACAGAACTGCGCCAGTGATGGTCCATCTATGCAAGCCTGAACAAACCCGAAAGGGTCCGTCAGTAGAATGGCGGTAGGCATTAAGTGCTGGTCGAAGGTCCGAAAGGATAGGTTACAGAGCCACATCGGTGAGTAGCTAAATGGGGTGGTACCCATACCAAGTCAAACCAACAGTACGATTGCTGAATGTTAACAGGTAGTTATTGAGTCTGACCCTGCAAGGAAAGGCAAGATAGCAGTCACAAAGTTGAAGGGATGACCGGAGACTTGAAGGATCGTTGAGTAGTTCGCAAGACGAAAGACAGGAGGTGTGCAGTATTTTGTATCCCAAAAGGATATGAAGCAGCAGTAGCAGCACATCTTGGTAGGTTTCTTACTTTGCACAAACTTTAGGTGTCTGATCGCAAATCAAACAAAAAAAAGCAAAGTCTGCTACGGTACTATGTGAAAGGTGCTTAATACCACACTCGAAAGGGAATGTGGTTCATGGATACTCGCAAGGTTGAAGTGATTGTTCGGATTGAAAACGTAAGAGCTTAGCGGCTCCTAACTGCTCGTAAGGTAGACGGAAGATTGAGGGATGAATAGCATAGTATGACAGGTCAAACGCCAGACCTTAAAAAAGGCAGCACTGAGAGATACTAGATGACTGTAAAAAGCTCTAGTGGATAACGAGTTAACAATCCTCGCAAGGGACTTGGTACGGCTCAAAGGCTCTCATATGAAGCAGTAATCTCATGCTTCTCAAAGACTTTTTAGATGAACACATTCTATAAGACTTACGGCCTTCGGGTACGCTTGAGTGTGTTCTTCTAAAAAGTTTTGATGAACACACCAAACAGGACGCTGGCTCGTTGAAGTATTTGGGGGAAGTAGCTGCCCTTGGGTATGGAGAGATGAGTGTGTTCTTCTAAACTTTTTAAATCTACTCTGCTGGGGGTAGCAGTGTATGGACGCATACACTATGTGAGGATAGGGCCATCTTACCCTCACTGACATAACCCTAGCAATGGCTTAGGACAGGAAGCACCTGACTCCGAAATTCGCTCATGAGCAGAGTAGATTTAAATAGTTTATGCCAGTATAGCTCAGCGGTAGAGTACGGGACTCATATTCCCTTGGTCGCTAGTTCGATCCTAGCTACTGGTACCAATTTGTGGATTATTTTACAACTATATACAATGTCTTTATATAAAGGAAATTATGATGAATAATAACAATTTGCCACATCATTTGGGTGGACACGAAAACATGACACATGTTGATGATGGTGCTCTTCAATTTTTGATTGAACGCTATGATGCTAAGTCATTTCTTGATGTTGGCTGTGGTCCTGGTGGAATGGTTGACCTATCACTTGAAAAAGGATTGATTGCTCATGGTGTTGATGGAGATTTTACAGTAAATCATAAAAATCCAAATAACATTACCATTCATGATTATGTTACTGGTCCTGTAAAGCTCAATAGAAATTATGATATTGGTTGGTCTTGTGAATTTCTAGAGCATGTTGAAGAAGTTTATATGGCTAATTATATGGATACCTTCAAGTATTGTAAAGTTATTGCAGTCACACATGCTTTTCCAAATCAACAGGGCCATCATCATGTTAACTTGAAAAGTCCAGAATATTGGATTGAAAAGTTTTCTTTTTATGGTTTTTCACAGGATATTGAAGCAACTCAGTTGATCCGTGAAAAGTCAACAATGGGCGATGAATACATTCGTTTGAGCGGTCTTGTATTTTTGAATTCAAATTTTAGTTAAATATTGCACCATTAGCTCAGTAGTAGAGCATTCGACTGATAATCGAAAGGTGACAGGGGCGGTACCTGTATGGTGTACCAAAAATTACTAATACTTCTAGTAAATGGAAGTTTCTATAATTTGTGGCCGTGTAGTCCAACTGGCAGAGACACTAGTTTTAGGTACTAGGTGTTGGGAGTTCGAATCTCTCCACGGCTACCATTTATATCCTTGTAGCTCAACTGGAGAGAGCACTTGATTACGAATCAAGAGGTTACAGGTTCGAATCCTGTCAAGGATGCCAATCCTTATAAATAGTAAAAACTATTTCGTTGAGGACAATACATGAAACCTTTTAAATCATTTATCGAAGAATCATTGATTAAACAACTTACGTTGAAGTATCATGGTAAGCTTAATCCAAAGATTTGGAAGAAAGATCAACTGAAGGATGGTATCGCTGAACTTTTGATTAAGAAAGCATATGAGTTTGCCGTCTATTCTGGTGTGAGCAAAGGTCGTATTAAAGATATTGTCATCACTGGCGGTAATGTCAATTACAACTATACCAAGTTCTCTGATATCGATGTTCATTTAATGTGTGATGTTGACGGCTTGAATAGCGATAAGCTTTATGAAAAGAAAGTTTCATGGACAGCTAGTCACAAGAATTTGAAGGTTGCTGGATATCCATTAGAGTTTTATGCTGCTAATAACAAAGATCATTTTCCAAAGGGACAGGGTGTATATTCTATCCTTGAAAATAAATGGTTGATCATACCAAAACATCTTGATCATTTAGATATTCTGCATGATCCAAAAGTGATTGACAAGATCAATTACTATGTTAAGTATATCAGAACACTTCTAAAAAGTGGAACAGAAACAGAAATCAAGGCTTTTAAAGATAAGCTACATACAATGCGTGGTGCTGGATTGCATCATGGTGGTGAATTTTCGGTTGAGAATGTTCTTTATAAAGACCTTCGTAATCGTGGTCTGCTTGATAAGTTGAATGCAAAAATTCACCATACAGGTGAAGAAGTTTAAAGTTTGCGGGTAAGCATAAGGTATGCAGTCGGTCTTCCAAACCGTACATAGAGTGAGTTCGATTCTCATTATCCGCTCATAGAGTTCCAGACCACCAACACCTTTTTTAGGAAAATCTCATTCATTAGAAACTAAGAAAAAAATGAGTGAATCTAAAAAAGGAAAATTTACTGGTGAAAAAAATTCACAATATGGTACAATGTGGATAACCAATGGAAATATAAATAAAAAAGTAAAATGTGATGATATCATCCCTGATGGATGGTATAAAGGAAGATTGAAATAATAGTTTGATGTGAATACAAAGCGTTCGTCGCTGTCGCAATATCACACACATTCGTACCAATACGTGCGGTACAGATTTATTATGAGGGAACATATGTTAAACAATGCTTATATTTTATATCTAGATGAACCAAAATCATTAAAGTATCTACAAGACTGCATCAATTCATGTGAGCAGTTTCCTGATATCAATGCCATTCCAGTAGCTGGTCCACTTCGTGCTTCATACAAAGAATTGTGTGAAGAATTTGGTATCGGCATCATCCCTTATTACGTTAATCAGATGGCCACCAATGCACAGACGTTGAACAATACGTTCTCCTGTAATGGTGGTCATTATCGTATTTGGAAGAAGATTGTCGAAAGCGGTGAAGCTGGTGTTGTGTTTGAGCACGATGTAGTTGTCAAGCAAGACTTTACAACTCTTGAGCCAGTTGATGGTGAAATTCTCTGGCTTGGTCCACGTATTCATAATGTAGATGACTACAACTATCCTGATGGATGGGAAAGCAGATACGTAGAAGTTGATCGTTGGGAAGGCACCCATGCCTATGCCATTACACCAAACACAGCACAGATGCTGCTTGACTGTATTGATGAGTATGGCATCAATGATTCGATTGATGGTCAGTTAGGTATGAGAAATATCTTTGACATGCGTATGAGGGCGGTTGATCCACCTCCTGCTGTAGCTGTTGTTTCTGGTGATCGTCAATCAACGATTGAACTTAGCGGAAATGCTGCAACATGGAATGCGTATAGTACTGATGGATTTCGTGCTGGTCTGAAGGCTGGTATGGAGCCACCTGTTCGTCAGCTATATTTCACTAACAGTAGCTTCATGAAACACACTGGTGTTCTTGATACTATTCTTAAGGAAAATGGCTTCTACGAAAACAAACCATTAAAGGTTCTTGTTATCGGTGGTGAAGAAGGTATGTCAACTTTATGGTTGAGCAATAAGTTGCTTCGTCATGACGACAGTCAGTTATTCTGTGCTGGTGGCTTTGAAAAAAAGAATTTGGAAATATTCAACTTCAACACATATTTCAGTAAGTACTATTACAAGTTGAACGCAATCAATTGTGATGATCCCACTGATCTTTTGATTGCAAGCTGTGGTGATCCTGATATTGTCTTAGATGTTGTGTATATTGGCGGTAATACAAACACAAAAAATACAGTATTTAATGGTACTGCTTCTTTCTCAATGTTAAGGGATGGTGGTCTGATTATTTTTGATAATTATGATCAGCCAATCGTTAAGGCGGGTGTTGATATCATTGATAATGCAACCTGTATGGAATCGCTTTACAAAGGCGATGTTGCAGTGTACAAATACTGAGTGTTGCCCTTTCCTCTAATGGTAAGAGAGCGGACTTTGAATCCGTCAATTGGGGTTCGAGTCCCTGAAGGGCATCCAAATTTTATTTTATAATGGAGAAAAAACTATGAGTGACAATATTTCTGTAAATGAACTACGTCAGTACATTGAACGTATTGAGCGTCTTGAAGAAGAACTTGATGGTATCAAGGGTGATCGTAAGGACGTATATGCTGAAGTTAAGGCTGTAGGCTTTGACGTTAAGGCAGTACGCAAGATTGTTCGTATTCGCAAGATGGACCCAACACAGCGCCAGATTGAAGAAGCGGTAGAAGATACATATCGTACTGCATTAGGTCTATAATAAAAGGATATATTTATGGCAAAAACACTTGTAAATTTTCTTGTTGAAGAAGCTGATCTTCGTCGTTTTGATAACATAGCAGAAATTTTAGGAAGAACTCGCACATCAATTTTGAGAGAATACATAAATGACTTTTCTGCTGAACAGTCTATTATGATAGCACAGAAAAAGCTTAAACTACAGGAATTAGATCGTATTCTTGCAGAATATAAATCGGTACTCACGCCTTCACAAGAACAAGACTAGGCTTTAATAAATATACTAAAAGAAGGGAAACCAAATGAAAACTTTTAGTGCATTTATTTCAGAAGAGCGTGAGAACAATACACGTAAGACACAGGTTGCCACAACTGGTGGTACCTATAGAAAGACAGGCGAATTCCTTAAGGATAAGCTTGCTCCTAAGTCAAAGATCATCAGCATTGGTGCTGGTCTAGATCAAACACGTGAGGGTCTTCGTGCTGGTCTTGGTGACGGTCATACTATTGATGATCATGAACCAAATCCTGAAGGACGTAAGACCAAGCCTGAATTCACAGATGCATCACGTATTCCAAAGAACGGATATGATGCTGCTGTATCACACAATGTTTTAAATGTTGTTGAACCACATGTACGTGAACAGGTTATGCATTCGATCTTTAATTCCGTCAAGGAAGGTGGTCATGCTATTATCGGTACACGTAAGTGGAGTGGTGATATCAACACCAACAAGAACTTTGAAAAGGGCGATGAACCTAAATCAATGTGGGTCAAGAAGGGTAATGCCACATCATATCAAAAGGGATTTGATGGTAACGAACTAAAGGACTACGTTGAAGACTATGCAAAGCGCAATGGTCATCAGGTTGAAGTCAAGAAGGTTCCATTAGCAGCCAATGGCGTACATATAAAAATTATAAAAAAGGGTTGATGATGAAAAGTTTATCACAATTCATTGCAGAATCTTTATTTAGCGGCGAACATGTATTACAGCATTTCAACAATACCCATCATGAGCATGGACAAAATCCTGAGATGGAAAAATATATAAAAAATACAAAGTTTAAACTCACTAAAATACATCCTGACAAACTTCCAAGCGAAGAGAGTTTATGGGATAAAGACGATCCATTTCATAGAGTTGTTGATATCGATAATGATACCGTCAAAAAGAATGAAATGAGAATTGATGCTGGTAAAAAATTACCACCAATTATCATGGGTAAAGGTGCCATAATCGATGGTCATCACAGGGCTTTAGCAGCAAAAAATAAAAATAAACATATTGATGCATATGTCCCTGTAGAAAAGGGTTGACACCCACCTCATAATTGCATACTATAAGTTCATAAGCGATGGAGGAAAGTCATGAAATCACGTAATCCAATAGCCCGATCACTTCGCAGTGCACATCTTAAGCCTAAGATTGTACGTGCAAAGAAGGGTAAAGGTTCTTATCGCCGTAGCAACAAAAAAATTGCTACGGCGGTTGACTCTTTTCTCCGTATTGCTTAATAAAATTTGAGATAAACGGAGATTGTATTATGACAGATTGTTATTGGTATCAGCGTGGAAAGTATCAGCAATTGGCTGAAGCTCTTCAGAGCCGTATTCCTATGCAGGGTGAGATTGCTAATAAGGATGAAAATCCCAAGCTTGAAGAGTATCGTAAGGTTTCTAACCAGTACTACGATCTTTTCAACAACGGACTGCATAATCAACCATATCACTTCAAGCGCCGTTTTGGTGTAACTGTTGTGGAAGCTCGTTCCATTCTTCGTGTTGGTGGTATCCTTGAGTGTGATATTCTTCGCACCATTGAAGCTAGCGTAGATCAGTTCATTCTTGAAGCTGCTGCTGAACAAGGATTAATTTAATAATTTATGGACCCTTAGCTCATTTGGTTAGAGCGTCCGACTTTTAATCGGAAGGTGCTGGGTTCGAGTCCCAGAGGGTCCACCATAACTCGCCATATGTGTCAATATATGATTAGTTATAGTACTTAATTAGCCATATGTGACCATATATGATCACTTAGGAACGTGGGCAGGATGGTAATGCAATCGCTTGCTAAGCGACACACCCTGAAAGGGGTGACAGGGTTCGATTCCCTGACGTTCCGCCATTCTATTGTTGACAAGACTATATACTTTGGTTATTGTAACAGTCGTTTGAAATTATCTGGAGATTAGTATGCCATCATTAGATAAATGGTTTGATGATCCTGATACCATTCAGGAAGATGAACCAACAACAAATGAATGGATTGATATGCCTGAGTTTGTTCAGGAAAGCAAACCACCATTTGCTAAGATTATTTTTCGTTTTGACAGTCAAGAAGACTTGGATGAATTTTCTAAGTTGATTGGCCAGAAATTGACACCAAAGACTAAAAGTGCTTGGTATCCAGAACTAGAGCGAGGCAAAAATGCTGCAAAGCGTTGGATACAAGAATAAGCGTGAGAACCGCTATCCTGTGTATATTGTATCGAAAGGTCGCTATACCAATATGCTAACTAATAGGTCGCTGAATAGACTTGGCGTTCCTTTTAGGGTTATTGTAGAGGAAGAAGAGTTTGACGAATACGCTAAGGTTGTTGGTGCAGAAAAGCTTCTGATCCTTCCTAAGAAATACAAAGAAGAATATGAAGTTCTTGATGATCTTGGGCTGACAAAGAGCACAGGACCCGGTCCTGCTCGTAACTTTGCATGGGACCATTCTATTTCTGAAGGTCATGCATGGCATTGGGTATTAGATGATAATCTTGATGACTTCCATCGTCTAAATAGAAACATGAAGTCTCCTATGAGGACTAATGTGAATTTTGTGGCGACTGAAGATTTTGTAGATAGGTATGAGAACCTAGCAATTGCTGGCTTTAACTATTACTCTTTCTGTAAGTGTGATGCTAAAGCTAACCCATATGTTTTGAATACAAGGATTTATTCTTGTCTTCTTATTCGCAACGACATTCCTTTCAAATGGCGTGGTCGTTATAACGAAGACACTATCCTGTGTCTTGACGTGTTGACTGCTGGATGGGCAACTATTCAGTTGAATGCTTTTTTACAAGGCAAGGTCACTACTCAGCGCATGGGTGGTGGTAACAGCAAAGACTTCTATGAAGTTGAAGGTACACTTGCTAAGTCTAAGATGTTAGCAGATGCATATCCTGATATTGCATCTGTTGTATGGAAGTTTAATCGCTGGCATCATCATGTGGATTATAGTCCGTTTAAGAATAATTCATTGAAGAGAAAGGCAAGTTTTATCCCACAAAATCAAATCAATGAATATGGTTTGAAACTTATTGATGGCGATAAAAACGATAAAAGGGATTAAAATAGGAGTCGGTGGCGGAGTGGTCCAACGCAAGGGATTGCAAATCCCTAAAGCCGTGAGTTCGAATCTCACCCGGCTCTCCAACATATGGGAACACAATGCAAAAATATAAAACTATTTTTATCAGCGATGTACATTTGGGATCAAAAGATTGCAAAGCTGCATACCTAGATAACTTTCTCAAGCATAATAGCTGTGAAACTCTATATCTTGTCGGTGATATTATAGATGCTTGGAAAATCCAACAAAATAAAGTAAAATGGAAAAAATCACACACAGATGTTATTCGTAGAATTTTAAAGCTTACAAAAAGAAATACCAAGGTCATATATGTTGCTGGCAATCATGACGAATTTCTTCGTCCTATGATACCATATGCAGCAAATTTTGGTACTGTACAAATCTGTAATCAGATAACTCATATCGGCGTTGATGGTAAAAAGTATCTCGTTGTTCATGGCGATCTATTTGATGGTATTACCAGATTAGCCCCATGGTTAAGTTTTCTTGGTGATCGTGCATATGACTTTATACTTAATGTAAATGGAAGATTTAATTGGATACGCCACAGGCTTGGATTTGGATATTGGTCATTAAGTAAGTGGCTGAAGCACAGAGTTAAAAAAGCTATTGACTTTATATTCATGTTTGAAAAAACCATAACTGACTATGCTAAAAAGCGTGGATTTGATGGTGTTATATGTGGTCATATTCATCATGCAGAAATAAAAGATATAAATGGTATCGTCTATATGAATGATGGTGATTGGGTAGAATCTCTCACTGCCCTTGTCGAACACCATGATGGAACGTGGGAAATTGTGACATGGCAAGAAATGGTGTATAAATGAAAATTGCAATTATCACTGATGCTACTCCACCACAGGTGAATGGAGTTGTTATGACATATGAAAATACTGTCGTAGAACTTGTGAACATGGGCCATAGCGTTATGGTGATCAAAGGTGTAGAGTGTAAAAAAGTACCTGTTATTGGATACAAAGAAATTAAAGTTGCTATCAATCCATGGAAAATTAAAAATCATATTGATGTTGCTATTGAGAATGAATTTACAATCCACATCGCCACTGAAGGTCCGCTTGGATTATTTGCTAGATTATACCTGCAATATAAAAAATATCCTTTTACTACCTGCTATCATACTAAGTTTCCAGAATTTGTGGCTGCTAGATCAAAGCTAAAGGCTGATTGGATTTACTCATATTTTCGCTGGTTCCATAGTAAATCAAGATGTGTGATGGTTCCTACCAATGATATGAAAACTTTCCTAGAAAATAAAGGTTTTGCTAATATCAAAATTTGGACACGTGGTGTCAATTCAAAACAATTTTATCCTGAAACAGAGACGGGTAAATATATCGTTTGTGTGTCTAGGGTATCAAAGGAAAAGAATTTAGATGCTTTCTGTCAACTCGACTATCCACACAAGGTTATAGTTGGGGATGGTCCATATCTTGAAGAGTTAAAGAAAAAATATCCAGATGTAATCTATGATGGAAAACTCACTGGAAATTCTCTTAGACGTGCATACGCAGATGCCCAATGTTTTGTGTTCCCATCAAAAGAAGACACGTTTGGTATAGTTCTACTGGAAGCAATTGCTTGTGGTACGCCAATTGCTGCATATCCTGAGCCGGGTCCAAAAGAAGTTGTCAATGAGGACAATGGACAAATGTCTGAAGACTTGCAATATGCATTAGAAATGGCCTTGAAAAAAGACCGCAAAAAAGTATATGCAACGTCAAAGAAATGGACATGGCGTTCTGCTACTGAAAATTTTATAAAAAACTTAGGCTAAACATGAGTGTATTTGACACACCAGAATTTAAGAAAGCTTTTTGGAAGTGGTTTGATGCTTTACCAAGGCAGGAACGCAAGCGTTTTCAGGAATACCCTGCTGATATGGCAGAGTTGAACTTTTATAACAGGGTATACAAGAATTCCATTGACAGCCGTGATTCGTCCCTATATTAATAATAGGACAGACAATCTAAGGAATATATTATGGCATTCGTACCTTCTCCGTATCAGCAAGCAATTTTTGATGCAGTAACCGATCCATCACTTGGCTCAATCATTGTTGATGCTAAGGCTGGTTCTGGTAAGACCACCACTATCATTGAAGCTGCAAAGCTCATGAAGGGTGACATTTTTCTTGGCGCATTCAATAAGAAGATGGCTGATGAACTGTTCCTTCGTTGTAAGGGCATGTTCAATGTAAAGGCTGGCACATTTCACTCTGCTGGTTATCAGGCTATCCGAAAGGTCATGCCAAACATTGGTAGTCCTACCAATAAAATTTTTGGTATTGCCAAAGCTCTGAATGACAATGGTCATAAGGATGATGATTTCGACAAGCAAGCTTTTCAGATTGCTCGTATCGTCTCTATGGCTAAGCAGCGTGGTATCGGTGCAATTATTCCTGATGAACTGGATGTTTGGGAAAACATGATCCTAACCTTTGGTCTTGATGAAAATCTTCCTGAGCGTTTTGATGATCGTTCAGAGATGACGTATCTTATCAAGTTCTGTCAGGAAGTATTAAACTACGATTTCAATAACTCTGAAATTATTGACTTTGACGATATGATCTATCTGCCACTCAAGATGAACCTTGAAATGCCGCAGTATGATTGGGTTATGATCGATGAAGCACAGGATACCAATCCTTCTCGCCGTGAACTGGCTAAGCGTATGCTGAAGCCTACTGGACGTATGCTGGCTGTTGGTGATCCGTATCAGGCAATCTATGGCTTTACTGGTGCTGATAATGATGCGCTAGATCAAATTCGTGATGACTTTAATGCTATCACTCTTCCTCTTTCGGTGACGTATCGTTGCCCTAAGAAGGTAGTTGCACTGGCACAGAATTACGTTACTGGCATTGAAGCTCATGAGAGCGCCCCTGAAGGCGAAATTGATAGCATTCTATACCATAGCCTAGCTGACACGGTACAGCCCGGTGAGGTCATTCTCTCACGCTACAACAAGTATCTGGTTAACCTCTGCTTCAAGTTTATTCGTCAAGGTAAGGGCGCAAAGATTGAAGGTCGTGAAGTTGGTGCTAATCTGATTTCACTTGCCAAGAAGTGGCGCACTAAGGATTTCGATCAGCTTTCCATGCACATTCGTGAGTGGACAAAGAAGGAAATCGAACGTGCAAAGAAGAAGGGTGTAGAACGCACTGACTTCATCACTGATCGTGCTGAAACATTGAATGTTCTGATTGATCGTGCAAAGGAACTGAAGCTTAAGGACAAGGATGATCTTATTGAGATGATCGAAGGTCTTTTTGTTGATGACTTGAATGGTCATAAGAACAAGGTTCTACTATGCTCTGTTCATCGTGCTAAGGGTCTTGAATGGGATACTGTCTATCTGCTTGGACGTAATGAGATTATGGGTAAGCAGTGCACTATGCAATGGCAGACTGATCAGGAAAGAAATCTGGTATACGTTGGTGTAACTCGTGCTAAGAAGCGTTATGTTGATGTAACGCAAGTACCAAAGAAGTTATAAATAAAACTACTGGGAGCGTGGGTGAGCGGTTTAAACCTACAGTCTTGAAAACTGTCGTACCGCAAGGTACCGTGGGTTCGAATCCCACCGCTTCCTCCAATAAAAAAAAACTATTGACACTCCCTTTTGAATCGTCTATAAAGGACTTCTTCGAAAGGGAGTTTTTTTATGGCTTTTGCCCCACACACCAACACTGACATTAAACACGGCAAGAATTTGCCTTTGGTTCTTGGTAGCTTTGTTGAGAAGGACAAGCGTAATCTTTTTGAGTATGCTATTCGTCCTGATGAAGGTATCGACTTTGCACCCGACTGTCCGCACATTGTCTATGTGACCAATGTTGTTGATGGTCATGATATTGGCTATCGTTATGCTAGGGTTCTCAAGACCGTGGCATGGATTGCTGTTGATGAAGACGAAAATGGCGATGCCATCTATGACAAGTGGGAAATCAAGGATCATAGGTTCTATGACACTACTTGGGTTATAAATAACTAAAACCCAATGGAGTATTATCGTATGAAAACCTTTAAACAATTTCAAGAAGAGCTTGTTAAGCAAGCTGGTACACAATATGGTTCAAATGAAGGTGGTATTCATACTGATTCTGAAACTGGTAAGAAGTACTATGTGAAGCACTACAAAAATCCCGATCAGGGAAAGGTAGAAGCTCTCACAGGTAAGATTTATGAACATATGGGCATTCACACCTTGAAGCCAGAGATGCAT
>Ga0209191_1001568_pt1 | contig 15059 bp, 8 predicted proteins | sample S_130626_EF_Meta_FD_187320 | JGI IMG/M metagenome (GOLD analysis project Ga0209191, IMG submission 187320) | Freshwater microbial communities from Lake Simoncouche, Canada to study carbon cycling - S_130626_EF_MetaG (SPAdes) (version 2) | ecosystem: Environmental > Aquatic > Freshwater > Lake ... | reverse complement strand
TATATATTCCAGACGAACCAGAAAAGGAATTTATTCCGCTACAAATGGGACAGTCTAATTTATTAAGGTCTCAGTTGATGATAAATGATTTGTTGGGGCAGGTTGGATATGAAACAAGAGGTTTAAATATTTATTTTACAAAGGACTTAACTCAAACAAATCGAGTTATGATTTCTGGAGTTGGATTTTCATATATAAATGTAGAATTGGCTATTTTAGATATTTCTAACTATGGAGATTACGATATACTTCCCGTTCCTCCAGAAATGGAGTGGGAAATAATTCAAGAGGTTTATAGATTATATATTACACAGCCTACGGCAGATAAAGTTGTTTCTGCTACAGCTAAAGAGGACAAAGGTACACCACTTAGACAACAAGGAGAATCATAATGACATACGCAAACCTAGATATGATTGTAAGGAGAAGCCTTTTAGAAAAAGGCTATCCTATTCATTATTATACAGAGTATCTGCTTCATGCATCTTCTTGCATAAGGCAGTTAAGCACAGATACACTTAAAATAATAAATGCGGTAAATCTTCCCATCAATAGTTATTATGCTGTTGATTTACCTCCAGACTTTGTTGATGACATATCAGTAAGCGTATCTACTGGTAATTTTTTAAGACCTGTACCAAAAAACGATAACTTAAACCCATTAAGGACAACAGACTCTTCTGGTAACTTTATTCCATATAAAGACAGAACAAAAAATCAACAAGAAACAGTATACGGAATAAATCCAAGTTGGTTATGGTATTGGAACGTAAATGACTACGGAGAGCCTACTGGAAGGTTTTACGGAGCAAATGGTGGAGAAAGAGCAAACGGGTATAAGGTAGTTAAAGAAAGAAGGCAAATACAGCTAACTGAAACATTTTCAGCAGAAAGTATAGTTTTGTTATACATATCTGACGGGCAAAGCGTTAATAATGCTACGCAAATAGATATGTTATCATTCTCTTGTATTCAATCGTACATAGATTGGAAAACGTCTAGAAATGCAAACATAAAAAGTAGCCCAGAAGCTGCCACATACCTTAGTGAAAAAAGATTATTAAGAGCTAAATTAAATGATATTACTGCCGTAGATATTAAAAATATGGTTCGTAAGAATTATATGGCTTCGATAAAAAATTAATTATGCCTGTATTAAAGGGAAATACTACTGGTTCTATATTCTTGGTGGCATACAATATACCATCAACTATAATGTCTTATATTATATCAAACAAGGCTGCTACATCTGTTTCTGTAACTGTTTATTTAACAGATACACAAGGAGTTAGCGGTACTGCAATATCTGCTGTATCATATCAATTAGCACCTGGGCAAGCCTATATACGAGATATTCCCATCAAAGTAAAACCAAATAATCATATTTACATAGTCGCAAGCGGTTCAGTAGATTATTATTTTTCAATAGATTAATTATGATTTCATCATTAGAATATGGTAATGGAAGATATATAAACGACCAAATGAATTATATGGGGAATAATATTGCTTTTGGAGATTCTGCAAGCGTAGATGCGTTTAGCAGGCTAAGGGTTTCAAATCCTCTTATTCTTCACAACTCTCAATTCACTTACGACCTTGCTCCGATAATATATGAGCAAATAGTAAGTGGGTCTGGAGCTGCTGTATCATACAATACTACTAATAGATGTGCAGCTATGACATTTGAATCCACTCCTACTGGGAGTAAAGCATATATGCAGAGCTACGAGTATCTTCCATATCAACCAGGAAGGTCTCAGCTAATATTTGTTACATTTAATATGCTAAGTGCCGCATCTAATGTATTAAAGTTTGCAGGATATTCCGATGGGGTAAATGGTATAGAATTTCAATTAAATGGTACTACAAAACAATTTGTAGTATATTCTGCCAGTTCAGCAGGAAATGAAACAGTGGCTCAATCCTCTTGGAATGTTGATAAATTAGACGGAACGGGAGCGAGTGGCATAACATTAGATATAGCAAAAACGCAAATACTTGTAATAGACTTACAAGCTCTTTATGTAGGTAGGGTTAGGGTTGGATTTGATGTTGGAGGAACTATAATCTACGCCCATGAATTTAAACACGCTAATATAAATACATACCCTTATATTCAAACAGCAAATTTGCCAGTTAGATGTGGAATGACTTGTTCGGCAACTGCTAGTACATCAATGAATTTTATATGCTCTGCTGTAATATCTGAAGGTGGCACAGAAGATATAAATGTATATGGTTACACATTTTCCCAAGACACGGGAGCATCCCATATAGATGTAGGAACGGGAGGAGCTCATTTAATAAGTATTAGACCAAGAACAACATTTAATAGTATAGCAAATAGAACAAGAGTAGCCTTTATAGATGTAGAGGTATTTAATTCTGGAAACCAAGCAGTTAAATGGGAGTTATGCCTAGGTCAAGCCATATCTGGGACTACTACATATAATAATGTAAATACAAACTATAGTAGTTCAGAATATAACGTAGCTGGAACTCTTAGTGGAAGTCCTACTATTATTATAGATGCAGGGTGGGTACCAGCATCTGGGTCTAACAAAACAGTGGTAAATACAGCTATAATATCAAGGTATCCAATAACATTAAATGCATCTGGGGCTGTTAGAGCAATGGGCACGTTAACATTAAAGGCTACATCATTAAGTGGAACTCAAAATTGTTATGCAGCAATTAAATTTAGAGAAATAAGATAAATATGGCAGCACCATCATTAGTATTAAATAGAGGACAGATTTTATTAATAGAATCATATAGCTTGAATGGTATTGTTTTAACAAATAATGATTATATATTTACAACTGTTGTTGCAGTAAATAGTTTATCTGAATTGTATTCTGTTGGAGATTATCTTACATTTAATCCATTGGGAGCAACATTGCTTTCATACGATTCAGTTACTTATTATTTAACAACAGAAGATAAAGTAATATTTAAAGAAGCATACCTTACTTAAATAATTATAATGCAAAACGAAAAAAAATATTTTCTATCATCTGATAGTATGTTAGATGCTGATTCGGCAGATTTTGTAGTTTCTCAAAATGCATGGGTAAATATGCAAAATGCGAGAACGGGAAGTACTGATAGTGGAGTTATTGGTACAGTGGAAAGTATTGGTAGTACAAAACTTATATCTTCCCCGCAACCATCAGTAGTATTCACTGCAATAGGAACAGCAGACGATGTAGAAAATAAAAGATTCGTAACCTTTTATTATAATAAATATGATTCAACAAATCATAAAATAGAATGTTGTTATACGGATTTTGATACTATTTACACCGTATTGTTATCAAGTCAAGTAACAGGTGGATTAAACTTTACAAGTGAACCAATACATAGTGCTAAAATAACAAACGGAATACTTTCTTGGGTAAATGGGAAAGCCAACGAGCCAAGAAAAATAAATATAGAGTCTGGAATAAAAACAAACAATCCATCGTTCCCAACAACAGCTCAGCCGTATACATTTCCATTAAATTTTTCGGAAATAACAATAATAAAGCCCCCGCCAATATTTTCCCCTAATATATTAAAGGCTTACGACTCTATCTTTTTAAATAATCTTATTCAATATAATTCTTTTGAATTTGCATTTCAATATCAATATTATGATAGCGAAACAACCGTTGTTGGTGCATATAGTCCCGCATCAAAATTAAATTCAGCATCAGAAAATTACAATTATATAAGTGTTACGATGGATGGTACTGAAAGAATACCAAGCACAGTAAAAATATTAAGATTAATATGCAGGATAAGCGATGGAACTAATCAGGGGGGAAGCGATGCTGTAGTAATAAAAACATGGGATAAATCAATACCATCAGAAGCGGCAGAAATATCAGGTCAAAATAGTAATACCCCATTGTTTTATAATTTTTATAACAATAGAACAGGCGAAAACATTGCTCAAGATGATGTATTAAGACCATTTGATAACGTTCCAATATATTCCCAAACACATGAAGTAGCAAAAAATAGATATTTTTTAGGAAATAACACCGAAGGATATACAACACCAGGAATTACATCTTTGACCGCCTCGATGTCTAATGTTCAAACATTAAACCAAACATCTCAACAATATCAACTTTATGCTTATCAATTTGGAACGGGAAATGATTGGAGAAAATTTGATGTTGCGGAAAGGTGGGGATTTGCTGGATGGTTTGTTATTGCTAATATAAATGGAATAACTGGGTTATATTTATTAGGCTCTTACTATGCAACTACTGGAGATGGAAGCGTTCCATCGATTCCGTCAAGTCCACCATCTTCTTTTGCTGCGTCATCATTAGTTTATATTTGCCCGCAATCTACTATCGCTGTAACAAAATTAAGAGATTTATTTTTTCCTAGTAGCGCTAGAAGTGTACGATATACTGATTTTAATTATTTTACAGCAGGATTCGTAAGTAATAAATTTACTACTATAACAGGGTTATCTAATAATACATTCAAGGTATTCCCACAAAGGTCAACATATAAATTTGGAGTTGTTTTTTATGACTACGCAATGAGAAAATGTGGCGTTGTGCCAAGGGTAATAACTGGAAATCAATTAGCATATAGTTTAAATACAAACGTATCTACATTAATAGGAACACCAAAAAGAATAGTTTTTTCTACTGCTATAACACAATACATGAATGTGTCAGACCAAATAACAATATCTGGTGGTACACCTATGGATGGAACATATACTATAACTGGAATAGTAAATAGCCAATCTGTAAACGTTTCAGTAAATGTTCCATTTACTCTAACTCCAACAGCAGCTACTGTAGATGTTTATAGATATTCAACTCAGGATTTAACAACCCCACAAAGAGATTATGCTTATACAAACGCTATAGGAGGAATAAAATGGTCGTTAAGCAATACGAATGCTATAACAGAAATTCCCTCTTGGGCATATTATTATTCAATAGTTAGAACACTTAATTTAAGAACAAGATTTTTTATACAAGGATTTGATAATACAACTAGGTATGTAACAAGAAATAGTACAGGAGAGTATAACTTTGATAGTGTTACATATAATACATATTCTACCGTAGGAATAGCAATTAATACATCTTCCCTTAAAAAACCAGGTCTTGGATATCAATTTCAAGAGGGAGATACTTGCATTTTAATAAAAAATGATAATAGCTCATGGACTTTACCAGTTATTGGGCAGGATGGAAATTATATTATTTTAAAGGCACAAGACATAGGGTCTTTAAATTCCCCTACACCTACTTTTATATTTGAAATATACTCTCCATATCAAGCAAGCGAACAAGAGCCGTATTATGAAATGGGTGAAATATATTCAATACAAAACGCAGGAACTTTAAGTAGGACTTATTCTGTGTTATCTAATTTTTTTATAGGAGATACCTATGCTTTTCCAAGAGACTATGCAAGCATTACTTATAATGCAAATGCAATGTCACCTATCGACTTATATTGGCGCAGGTGGGATACCGATGCTGCAAAAACAAATTTTATAACAAAAATTGGGCAAAAAGAAAAAACAACAAGTATATCTTGGAGTGATACTTATGTTGCAGGCTCTCAAATAAATGGGACTAGTACCTTTAGAGCGTTAAATGAAACAACAGTTCCTCAAGATTGTGGAGCTATAAGTAAACTTCAACTTACATCTAAGATACAAGCAGAAGGTACAGTAATGCTATCTATTTGTACAAATGAGACAAACTCTATGTATTTAGGGGAAACTCAGATTACAGATAGCACTGGAGCTGTTCAGTTTTTTAGCGCAAACTCTTCTCAAGTTATAAGTACAATCAATACATTGAAGGGAAGTTTTGGTACAATAAATCCAGAGTCTGTAACAGAGTTCAGAGGTAGTGTTTACTTCTGTGATGCGAACAGGGGCGTTTGGGTGCAATATTCGTCTAATGGACTTTTTCCCATTTCTAATTATAAAATGACTAGATTTTGGAAATTGTTTTTTCAAAGATATTTAAGCCCAGCAGGTAAACAAGAGATGGCTGCTAATGGAATTAGACCATACATATTTACAACAGTAGATGCTAGTCACATGGAACTTTTGATATCTATACCTAAGATATACCAAGTACCCCCTAGTGGATATCTTCCCGACTACCCATCAACTATCAATCCATTCGATATATATGACGGCGTAGGGAAAACAATGGTTTTTTGTTTAGATAATACTGGAGTGCAAGCACATTGGCAGGGTTCATATTCTTTCAATCCAGAAGTATTTATGTGTATTCAAAACAAATTATATTCTATTTATAATGGAGCACTTTATTTACATAATCAGACAAGCTCGTATAACAATTTTTATGGTTTGCAATATCCTTCGAGGATAATGGTAATTTCAAATCAATTACCACAAAGACCAAAGGTTTATAACAATGTTTCTATTGAAGGGAACATAAAGCCATCATTTACATATTTTTACAATAACTATCCTTATGTACAAACATCGGACTTGGCAGATATTGATTACAGAGATTTTGAGGGTGTATTTTATGCTACATTGTATAGGAATAAAATAGTGCCAACAGCTACTGGATATACATCTGATGGTCTTTTGACGGGGGAAAAACTTAGAAATGTAGCAATGAAAATTATGCTTGAGTTCACTGTTTCAACAGTTCCCCTTGAGTTAAAATTTGTAAATATTGGATATCAAATATCAAGAGGTCATACAACATGATAAAATTTGAAAAAATATCGCTTGATGAATTGGAAAAATTAATATATTTATCTTGTGAAAATGATAATGAGCTTGTAGAAAAATATCATAGCTTAAATTTAAACAAAGACAAAAGCTATACATTAAAAGAGTGTGTTAATGAAACATTTGAAAGAATAGTAAACGCAGAAGAAGAAGTAGGACTAGATATTTATAAAGTTCTTTATCAAGGGGAAGAAATAGGATATGTTGCTTTATTTGAAGATATTTTATATAGTTATGCCATAGCTATGAAATACAGAACAAAAGAAATATTATCTTTGTGGTGGAGTAGCATATGCGAATTATTTGATAATGAGTTTGCTACAATGATTTATAGTAACAATACAAGGTGCTTAAACTTCCTTCTAAGAAACAATATGGAAGTTGTAGAAACGGAAGATGAAATTATAATGCTTAAAAATATACAATTATGCCAATAATAATCGGAGCAGGAGTAGGAATTGCAGGGGGAATAGGTAAAGCAATAGGAAGAGCTCAATCTAATAAAAAACTAAGAGAATTGAGTAAGCAAATGCCAGTATATGCTATAGACGAATCTATAAAAAGAAGACTTGGCTTGGCTCAAACTCTTTTAAATGCTCGTATGCCTGGGGCAGCAGCAGCAGAAAGAAATATATATCAAACGCAAGCTAATCAAATGGCTGGAGCTGAAAGAGCAGCAACAGACCCTAATCAATTATTATTAACTGGAGCAGGAGCAGCAGGTCAAGCAGGTCAGGCTTTTAATCAACTAGGTCAAGCTGAAGCGCAAGATTATCAACGTAGATACGGGAATCTTGTTTCTGCCGAAGAATCAATGGCTCAAGAGAATCAAAGAGAGTTTGAAAATAGAATGAGAAACTATCAAATGCAAACTCAAATACAAGGGGCTATTAATGAGAATAATCAAAATATGTGGGGAGACATTTCAAATGCAGGTTTTGGAGTAGCTTCGTTAGGTGCTCAAGGAGCATTTAAAGGAGCTCCAGGAAACATCGGAGGAAAAGTTGCTGCTACGGGTAGCGGATTTTCCCAAACACCACAATACGTACCAGGAACAGTAATACCAAGAAATGTACTAAGTCAAGGATATGGAGCTCAAAATCCTTACCCTTGGATGCCTAATAATTGGGCAAGTCAAGGATACGGTTATCAGAACCCTTATCCTTGGATGAAAATAAAATAAACAATTAAAAAATGGCATTAGACTTATCAGGATTTGTAACTCCAGAACAAACTTTTCCAGGCTTATATAAGCTAGGGGAAGAAATTGGAGCTAGAAAAAAAGCAGAAGCAAAAGCAGCAGAAGAAGCAAAAGCTGAAAAAGCTACTATGTCAACTATGCTTCAAAAAATGGTTGACCCAAAAGACTATTTATCTGGAGCACCAACAGACTCACAAATTATAAAGAAGATTAACAATATTAATGCGAAGGGGCTAGACCTCATAAATAATAATAATGGAATGAATAATGCTATGCTATCGGCAGCTTTATTTAAAGATATAAATGAAGTGTCTCAATATGCAACAACGGCAAAAATTGTAAAAAAGAACATAGATGAATCACTAAAAAATTACGATAAAAATTATTATAATATCCCATTGTTAAAACAAAATGCTTTAAATAAAGTATATTTTAATGAGGATGGAAGCGAAAGACCAGTAGAAGAAATAACATTTGACCCTAGTACCCTTGATGATGTTGTAAGGGAAAATGGAGCAAATATAGTAAACTCAAGGGTTGTATCTGATGCTCTTTCTAGGTATGGGAATATACAAAATGCAGCAACAAGTGTAACAAGAGATAAAAACGGAAAATTAATATCTGAAACAAAAAATGTTACATACAAGCCTTACGAGCAATTGAATCCCGAAACAGGAGAATTTGAGCCTATAAGTGAAGTTGCTACAGATGCAGGAGCTCCTATTAAACATAATGGTGAACTTGTAAAAGTTATTCCCGATAATATCTATAATGATATGAGAATGAAAGGTGGTAAACCTTTTGATGATTGGTTAAATGGTCAAGTTCAAGCCCACTTAAAAGAATATAGCAAACAACAAATGCCTACGGCAGGAGTTCCCCCTGAATCAGCTCAAATAGATATAAATAGCCCACAAGCAGAACTTATAAAGAAAAGCATGCTTCATGACCTTTTATATCAAAACAGAACATCCAAACAAATAACTACAAACAAAGATATACAAAGACTTCCCTCTAGAGCAAAAGGAGGAACATACAATTATAATTATGGAATGGGAGGAGCAGGAGCACAAGGAGAAGGATTAGTATTAGATGAAATAGGCAAAATAACTCCACTTGAATTGCAAGGGGGAAATTATATTGTAGATAATGGAAGTGTTTCTGATAGAGATGGAAATCCATATAGTGGAGAAATATATGTATCTAAGGAAAATATTCCCACTAGCTTAAAAACAATAATGAAAGCAGGAGGCGTAGAAATAGGCAAAGGCATAAACGTTGTTGTTAAAGATGGAGTAATGGAAGCAGTAAAAACAAAGCAAGGGGTAACAGATAGAAATACTATTTGGAATTATCAACAAAAATGGAATACGGAATCAGCAAAAGCACCACAACCAAGTTGGGGAACAAGAATAGCTAATGCAGGAAAAGCAATGGTAAGCAAAGCAAAAGCAGCAGTAACTCCAAAGCCAAAACCTAGTGGAATAAAGGGAACTACTAAGTCTTTGTTTAATCCATAAAATTCTTACCTTTAATAAAAATATTCAATATAAATGGCAGAAGAATTAGAGCAACTTCAAGAAGAAAATATTGAGCCAACTCAAGAGCAAGATATTCAAGGGGAACAAGTAGAACAAACAGAGCAAACCGACCAAACTACGCCACAGCCTCCCTCTAAGGCAAGCCAATTATACAATAGTTTATTAAAAGATGGATATACAAAAGAAAATCTTTTTGGTAGCGAAGATAATTTTAAAAAAATAGTAACTACAAAAGATGGAGCATCTAAGTTATATGCATCATTAAAATCAGAAGGGTATAATGACGATAATCTTTTAGGTGGCGAAAGTAATTTTGTAAATGCCCTTGTGCCACAACCTCCCGTTCAAAAATATCCAACATTAGAAAGTTTTGGTATAGATAATAAAAACTTTTATAAGCCATCTGCATCAGATGCTACTTACGTAGCTAAACAAGTAACTGGAGAAAAGATAGAGCAAGGGGAAAAGTATCAAAAAAATCTTGCAGAGGCTATTGATAACACAACAAAAAGAGCATTAGACAAAAAGGGAATCAAAACTCCTTCATTAACTACATATAATGCACAAAAGAAAAAAGTAGAAGAAGCTGTAAAAAATGGAGATGCTGTGTATTCTGTTGACCCAATTACAAAAACACCTGCACTAAGTCAAACATTAAATCCTATCGAATCTCTATGGAATAGTGTAATGTCGGCTAGCAAAGCAGAAGACGATGCTAATGATTTTGCAGACATGACACCAAAACAAAGAGTTGAATTTGTAAATAAAAAAGCTCAATTAACACCAGAAGGATATATAGGAGAAGTTCCGTCTGGGGTAGTTAGCAAAATAACAAGTACGGTAGGTGGTGCTGTTCCATTTATGTTAAAAATGGGAGCAGGTGCGGCAGCTGGAGCTACTGCTATTGCTCTTGCCCCAGAAACGGCAGGAGCAAGTTTGGCTGGACTTCCCCTAGCCATGTCATTAGCATTTACCACTCCAGATATGGTAAAGCAAGGGGGAATGCAAGAAGTTCTTAAGAGATTTGATATGCTTAAAAAGCAAAGACCTAATGAATCAGAAGAAATATTGATGGAGGAAGCTGGTAAAGGATATATCGCTGGAGCTGCTGTTGGAGGGTTAACAAACTTAGCATTTGGTGCTGTTGGACAAGCTGCTGCAAAACCATTACAACAAGAAGTTAAAAGTGTATTAGGTGGTATTTTAAAAGAAAATATAAAGGGAACTGCAAAAAGTGCAGCTACATTAGGTACTGTAACTGGTGCAGGAGAGTTAGTTAAAGGAGTTGAAAGGGGAATAGAAAATAAACAATTAAGGCAATCTGCATCTAAAAATATAGGGGATGCTGTTGATGGGTTTGTAGAAGGAGCTACAACTGGTACTATTTTGCACGTTGCTACAGCTGTAGCAACAGGTTCATTAAAAGTTCCTGGATTAATAAAATCTGGAATAAAGTATGCACTTAGTAAAGAGAATCCAGTAGAATTAGCCACTATATTAAAAGCAAATGAAGATGCTGGTAAGATTCCAGAGGGAACAACTCAAACAGTAATGTCTGATTTGATTGACTACAACGATGCTTTAAGTAAAACTTCCCAAGATTTATCTCCAGAAGCACAAGCATCCGTAGCTGGGCTTATTCAAAAAAGAGAAAATCTAGTTAGCCAAATGGCTCAATTAGACCCTACTCAAGTAGAATCTTATAATCAACAAGTAGAGTCTATAAATGAGCAAATAAAAAACATTACTAATACTGGTAACCCGTTTGACTATGAATTTAATCAAGTTGGACAAAAATTAAGTGAGGCAGGCGCACAAGAGCAAAATGTAGAAGAAAAAGTATACGAATATAAAGGTAAACAATATAAAGTATCAGGAAATTCTGTAACTACTATAGAAGGTAATTTAGTCCCTATTGATATAATAGATAAAATAACAACAGAAGGTAAAGAAGTAGAAGTTCCCGTTCCAACAGAAGAAATAAAAACAAAAGAAAATGATACAGAAAACATCCCAGGGTTACCAAGTAAAATCGGAGGAGGGCAAGAACCTATCCAAGCCCAACCTATCGAAGGCGGAGGCACACAAGCGATTAGCGGTGGTGGAGTTCTTCAAGAAAATGTCCCCAGCAGACAAAGCGAAATGGGTAAAGAAACACAAGGGGAAGTAGAAAGACTAAGAACTGAAGAACAAGCAGAACTTGATTCTAAAATACCAAATGCAGAACAATACAGAGTAGATGGTAAAGTAGATAGAAAAAAAATAGAAGAAAAAAGACAAGATTTAATAAGAATAATAGATTTTGAAAAATCAGAACCTGATGCGTTAGATAAAATCAATGCTAAGTATGATGCAGAATTAAAAGCATTTGATGAAGTTTATGGTAAGTACGATAAACTAATTACACCTTTATTAAAAGAAAATGAACCAATACAACCAACTGGAGAAAAAGTTAGTGGAGCTGTACAGCCTACTTCAGAAGTTCCCGAAGGACAAAAAATTAAAGAAGGAGTACAACCAAGTACTGAACCTATTAGCGGAAGAGGGGCAGAAGCAACCACTCCCGTTTTAGAGAAAGGGGAAAAAGTAAAGCAAAATAAAGATACCCAATCTGAATTTACAACATCAAACGGAAGACAAAAAGTAAATAGAGTAGGAGATGAACTAGTAGTTACCGATGCTAAGACTGGAGAAAAAGTATCAAGAAAAACTCATAATAAAGCAGTAAGAGAATACATAGACAACTTTGATTTTACTCATGGAGAAGAGGGAGAATCTACCACACAATCAGAAGATGTAAATAAAATACTTTCAGAAGTTGTAGAAAATTCTAACAATCCACAACAGATAGCTCAAATATATGCAGAGAATGATTTGCCATTTGTTGAGACAGCTATGACTAAAGACGGAATGATAGCTGAATATGGATTAGGAGATATAACACTAGAAAGCTATAGAAGGTATGGTGATATTAATAAGTTAACAAGGGGAATAAGAGCCAACTATTTTGCTAAGAAAGGTGGCGTGTCTACCACAATAGATAGTATTGCAAAAGAAATGTCAGAGCATTATTTTCCCGAAGGAGATGGAACTGAAATAACACCTAATGATATAGTAGATTTCATGGAAAACTATGACACTAGAAAAAAACTAGATGAAAAGTTTGCTCCAAAAAATCCATTACTTGATTTAGCAAAAGAAAAATTCAAAAAACTAACAGGCGTTGAATTAACAAGAGAAGTTGCAGACAAAGCATTTACTCAAAAGATTGAAAAAGAAACACAAGCCGAACAAAACTTATTAAAACAAGATTATGAAAATGCAAAACAACTCGAAGATGAATATTGGAAACAATACGAAGCAACTGACGGATTTACAAAAGAAGCTGGTGCTGTTGAAGTTAATAAAGGAAAAGAAGGCGTTACAGAAGAAGGAGCAAAAGTAGAAGTTCCCCTTGCTGAAAATCCATTTGAAAACATCCCTAAAACACAAGTAGCAAGAGATAAATACTTCCAATCTACTTTCGGAGAAAATGCAGCAAAAGCAGAAGAAATATACAATAAGTATAAAGATACTAATGACTTTGAAGCAATGCAGAAAGAGATGCAAGGGGAAAAACTTGCAGAACAACCTCCCGTTCCTCCAATAGTAGAAAAGCCAAAATCAGAAATGCCTTCCGAAGAAGAGAAGTGGACTGCAATAAGAAAAGAAAAACTAGAAGAAATAAAAGGCGTTAAAGAGATGTTTGAAAAACAAACATCTAAGTCTTGGACTAAAATACAGCAAGAAGCCCTTGAGGATGTAGCTAAAGAGTTCCCTAAAAAAACATTAAGCGATGCTATAAGAACAAAAGTAGAAAGACTAGCCGCTAAGTATGATGCAAAAGAAGATTATAACCCAACAGCAAAAGACCTTGCTGTAATTCAAGAGTTTAAAAGACAAACAGAAAGCAGAATAACTGCTGCAAAAGAAGAATTGTTATCAGATAATGATGTAGAAAGATTTGCTGCTATAGCCGAAATGGAAAGTTATCAAAACGATTTGATGAATGCAAGTAAGGCATTCTTTGTACAAGAAGCAGGTAGAGCATTTGGATTTAGGCAATCAGAAAGCATGAAGGATGAAAATGCAGGTCTTCAAATAAGAAGAATGCAATTAATTAAGGCTAACGGAATGGAGAAACTCTCTGAAGCAGATAATAAATTTTTGGAATCTCAGTGGGAGAAAGAAAAAGAATTAATGAAAAGAGAGCAAGAGCTTCGTGAGCAATCTTTAAAAGAGGGATTTGATAAAGAAGTAGCAAAATTACAAGAAGAATATGAGGCTAAACTAAAGGAAAAGAAAATATCTGCCACAGATAAAAAAGCATCTGATAAATTAAGAAAGTTTGCAGAAAAAGTAAGAAACAGTAAAACACTAGATTCTCTTGGTCTTGGAGCTCCAATTGAGGGAGAAGCAAAAGGGATTACTTTTAATAGCAAAGAGGCTTTAGCAAAAGTCATTGATAAAATGGCTGATGGAATGGATAAGATTGAAGCTATAACAAAAGTTTTAAAAGAATATGGAGTAGAAAAATCAAAAGAATTTTCTGATTTAGTAGATAAGGCTTTAATAAAAATAGCAAAGCCTGACACAGAAGAAACATTATCTAAGATAAAAGACTTAGCAGAAAAAACTGGAGAAAAGAATGTAACCAACGAAATGGTTGCAAAAGGATTGGTTAGAGATTATGTTAATTCTTTTATTGGGGAAGTTGATAAATCTAATGTATTAAATGAAGCTGCGACAAAACTTAAAGAAGTTCTTCCCGACCTGGATAAGAAAACATTAAGAAATGCATTTTTAAAAGAAGGAGAATTTAAACAGCCTACAAAAAAATCATTAAACGAATCTCTCAATCAAGCAAAAAGAGATTTGTTAAAAATAGAAAAAGAACAAAGCAAAAAAGAAGCTACAGAAGATGAGCTTCAAAAGAAAAAACTAGAGCAAGAAAAAGAAAAAGCACAAAAAAGCATAAAAGACTATCAAAAGAAACTTGATAATGGAGAATTTGAAAAAGAAGAACCTGTAGTTCTTAAAAAGCAAGATGCAGAGCTAATTCAAATAAATAAAGAAAAAAATCAAATAAAATCAGAGTTTGATAAGAAAAGAAAAGAATTAGAAGAAAAGAATAAGCATTGGTTACAAAGAGCTGCCGACTTTGCTAGGTCAACATATATAGCTGCATTAATAGGAAGTCCTGTTACATTGGCTAAGGTTGCATATATGTCCGCAGTAAGACCAGCATCCGAAATTACAAGAAAGGTTGTCTTAGGTAACTTATTTAAAGCCATTGCACCAAGCTATTATGAAGCTGCATTAAGAGGCGGAGAAAGTGCAAGTTTAAAAAATATAGAAGCTGGACTCGGAGCATATTTTAGACAAATGGGAGAAAAGAAAATGCAAGAGAAATTCCAAAAATCAAGCAATGAATTTGACCAGGCAGCTAAGAAATATTATGATGCAGTAAATGCTAAGGCAGATGAAAAAACATTATCCAAGCTAAAGCAAGATATGGATAATA
>Ga0209191_1001565_pt1 | contig 15074 bp, 11 predicted proteins | sample S_130626_EF_Meta_FD_187320 | JGI IMG/M metagenome (GOLD analysis project Ga0209191, IMG submission 187320) | Freshwater microbial communities from Lake Simoncouche, Canada to study carbon cycling - S_130626_EF_MetaG (SPAdes) (version 2) | ecosystem: Environmental > Aquatic > Freshwater > Lake ... | reverse complement strand
TACTTCTTGTTGTTTGGCAGATTTATCACCAGTAACTTCTTTTACACTTTCACGGAGCATAGGCTTTGCAGCTTTTTTCTCTGTTCCATTGTTTAGAACTGCTGGTAGATACTTGTCGAAAGTGCTTTGCAACTTTGGTGTTTGCACACTTTCTAGTAAGTCCTTCATTACAGATGCTTTCTCTGCGTTTAATGGAGCAAGTAAATCACTCATCATTTTTTCACGCTGATTAGACTCTTTAATAATACGAACTTCACGTTCCTTTGATTCAATCAATTTTTTACTTTGATTGAGTACTGTAATGGATTCGGCTAATTGTTGGTCTTTCAATTGTAGAGCATTCATTAGTTTACGTGTTTCAGCTTTATCATTTAAATGAGTAACACTGAACTCGCTTGCAAAACTTTCAAATATTCTACGTCCAAAGTCGTTCTCACGAGCAACCTTGATATCTTCCTTCAATTGTCCTAATTCACCCTTTAGATGTGATGTTACAACGGTATTCAATCTCTTAGCAGATTCACTCACGAAACGTGATTTTAATCTTTCTAATTGTTGACGACCTTCTGCAACTAACTTAACCTTTGCTTCTACAACTGCTTGTTTGTCTTGTGTGAATTCTTTAATTTCACGTGCCAAAGCATGAACAATAAATTGTTCTAGTTTAGATTGACTTTCCATTTGTAGTTTACGTTCACTGCGTAATTCTTTAATTTCTTCGGCTAGTTTAGTAACCATGAAATTATTGAATTTAACTGCGCTTTCACGCAATTGTTGTTTAGCTTGTACGCGGTCTTCGTTCATTGCTTGTCTTTCAGTTTGAAATTCTTGAATTTCTTCTGATAGACTTTCTGTAACCATTTTATCTAGGGCTTCTACCATCACGATTCTGTCATGTTCATAACGTTGTGCGAATTCTTCACGTAATTCAACACGTACTTGCTCACGTGCCTCTTGTAACTTAGATTCCCATGCTTCGTTAAGAGCCTGGCCTACATCTTCGTTAATAAGTCCACTTTCAAGTAATGGCTTGATAGCATCAAACATGCTGTTTCCCCTTTATTTAATTTTGAGATCATTGATTAGACGAAGGACTTCGCTTTTCAAGTATTTCTCTACTTTCTTGTTGCCCTGAGCATCTTTTGCTAAATCCAACAACTTATGACCATGACGCATATTCATCATACCTTCATAGATTGCTTTAGGATAAGCATTAGGAGCACTTGGTTGTGCAACAATATCCACGGTGACTATTTCAAAGTCACTTACTTTGCCGTTCATGTCGTCCACGTTACCGCTACCACGACTTGATACGCCGAGTTTGACACCACTCTCCAACATAGTAGCAACTAGTTGCCCCATTGGAGTTGGTAATATCTTTAACTTGCCGAACCCATTGGCGCCGTCCATCCACATTTGAGTAATCATATGTGATACACGGTCTAGGTTGATCTTTAAGTCATCTGGGTGATCTACTTCACCTAATACAGAATGACCTTCGGTAATCTGTTCGTTTAATGCTTGTACAGCGGATTCGATTTCGGAAACAGGGTAAATACGCTCGTTAGCGTTTTTTACCCCGCCCTGAATGAAGATACCTTTCATATAAAGGTTCTTCTTATCGCCTTCATTTACACTTTCAACTACCATGCTAGCACGGTCGAAAGTTAAATGCTCCTTGAGATACAAAGCCATTCTCTCAGATTCCTTATATTCTACGCTTTACGGTCTTGCGTGATTCAGCAACTGGACTCTTAGCGTTTACACCATTATCACCCTTTTTAGGGGCCGGAGCCTTTTCTAAGTCAGCATTGTTTTGTGCTGGGGCATTTTTCCACTTGCTTGCGTCTTTTACTTGTGTCTCGCCTTTTGAGTAGAAGTTACTAGCACCCTTAGGGCCTGTAGGAACTGTCTCACTTGCGCCACTGAACTTTACTGGACGACTGTCCATTCCAGCTTGTCCACTGTTTTGTAAACTTGTGCTTCTTGTGTTTTGACCGTTGTCACCATGAGTTACAGATACTTTCTTCAAAGTAATTGCTTCCATCATAGCTTCTTCGTCATCACCCATAGCCATTTCTTCGTCACCCATAGCCATTTCGTCATCAGCATCTGCCATGTCATCATCGGCCATTTCGTCATCATTGTTGCCCATGATTTCTTCAAATTCAGCCATCAATTGGTCTAACTTATCTTCAATGCTTACTAAACGATCTTCAACCCCTTCATCGTCCATGTCATCGTCGGCTTCAATATCAACGATATCATCATCACCTTCGTCATCAAAGTCAATTTCTTCTTCTTCCTCTTCGGTCATGCCTTCTTCTTCAGCACTGATTTCAGCCATCATCTCGCCTACTTGACCGCCTGGGTTCATGCCTTCATCCATTTCATCGGACATTATATCTTCATAGATTTCGCGGCTTTTTTCAACTACGATATCGTGAAATAATGCACGGGCTTGTTCTTCGTTCTCGTTGATAATCAAATCAATAAGTTGTTCAAATTTTTTGTGGTCCATTGTTTGTTTCTCCTAAGTAATGGCTTTGTATTATATTTACACCATATCTTAACAAACAGTGTTATAAGTACTGTTTTTTTACGTTTTTAGGAGAGTTATACGGTTGGTGCGCCTGCTTCGGGCTTAACACCATATTGTTCGTGTACTTTTTTGATATACTTTGCTTTTTCAAAATTACGAACATCTAACATTTTTCTAAGTTTGCGTATCTGTCTTAGTGTTAGTTTTGTCTTACGACTTTCTTTCCACTTTGGTTTGCTGTTATCCGCTTCGGTATCTTGGTAGCCTTCTACGGCGGGATTAAACATTTCCATGAGTCTCATAGTATGTATTTATCTTACATTGCATTACCGGTCGGTGCTGGCATTCCACCTGGAGTGTTTCCAGCATCTGTTACTGGACCTGCAACTTCTGGACCACCTTGAGCACCTTCTTCCGGTTGATTTTCAATGCTATCAGCAGTTTCCATATCACTATCTATGTCGCCGGCGCTAACACCAATATTACGTAAATCGCTGCTTGTAGGTTCAACATCAGTATCTTTGCCGTTTTCTTCACGCCACATCTTCTCATTCTTATTGATTTCTTCTTCACTTAATCCCAAGAATCTTTCCAAAGCAAAGCGTTTACTCATATAAGGGAACGCTTCCATTGCTTGGAATGTAGCAACACGGGCTGTATCTAACTCACTTTGACGATAAGCAGCAAAGTTTTGCGGTGGATTAAACTCCAATGTGAACAAGCCACTATCAATATTGAACCCTCTCCAACGCAAGAATAATTTGAATTCCTCATCTAATTTATGACTCAAATACTTCTGTAATCGTTCACAATATTGATTAAAACGAAACTCTTGTATCATTGCTGTACCAACACGACCATCACTTAACGGGGTAGTATTATCGTCAGGTCCAGTGGGTAAGTATGAACTTGGGACACGTAAACCACGTGCTAATCTGTTGTTAAAATACTTCAAGTCATCAATTTCACCAAGATTTTGTCCACCGGGCAATACTTCAACTGACGAACCACGCCCATCAGCAGTGACCGGGAAGAAGTAATCTTCGTTCATACTCAATGGATTGTATGTAGCATCAACAATTGCTGAACCACCATGAACTGATGGGATTCGTCTTTGGTGAATCTCATTCTTAATACGTTCAACAAATGCCATAGCCAAATGACTTGGCATGTTACCAACGTCAATCTTAAACATTCTACGTTCTGGAGCACGTTGTACACGATAGATTAGAACCGCATCTTCAAGCAATTCTTTTTGTTTGTAAACTTTGAAAATGTTCTCTAAGATACTTTGTCCAAAAGGCCAAAAACGATCTAGTCCTTCAGTTAAACTCAAGTGAACAATGTGTTTAGCATCAATTGCTGATTCACTTTGTCCTAATGTAAAACGACTACCAGTAGTGTTGTAGGGCATACTTGGAACAGTATATCCACCACCGCCTCCGCCACCAGAGCCGCCGCCTGTACCACCTAACCCAGTTGCTGGATTAGCAGCAAAGTCTGAATTAGTTTTCTGTGCTACGGTAAGATTCTGTAAGTTAATGTTAATGTCTTTGATAACATATTGTTCTGGCTTCTTGCCTTCACTTTCGTTAACAATAACTTTAATAACTTTAGTATTATCAATCCAGTATAGTTTAAAGTTTTCTGGATCACGAACAAAAACTTGATCTCCATACTTGATAGTATTACGGAAAATTTTAAATGTTCTTGTTCCAAATTCGTTTAGTTTACACCATTGTTGTAATTGTGTCTTAAGCAATTCTACCTCATGAGGGGTTGGATCCTCAGTAAATGCTAAGTTAAATGGGGTATCGTTATGTTCGTTTTTCTGTGTGCTGAATTCGCTAATGATATCTAAACATGCGTTAATTTCAGCATCAACGTCCATCATTTCATATTGATTATATCGTTCAATACGATTTGGGTGACCAGTATAGACTTCTGGAAGTCTAGACATATAGTTTTTATAACCCATCTCATGGTTATTCCAGCCACCAGTTGATGAAGCGTTTTGTCCAGGACTGCCGTTCCATGCACCGGTATTGCTATTTCCGCCGCCAATTGGACTAGAGATACCACTTTTATTTGTAAAACGTTTTTTATAGGTCATAATATTATCTAGTATTTAGTGTTAAACCTGAGAATACTTTAATATTTTGTCGGAGATATTGTTACCATCTCTAATAGCAGATATCATCGAATCAAATTTATCTTCCATGAGATCGTGTATTCCTGCTAATATTTCAGCAGACTGGTCTACTTTGGAACTTGATATGTTATCATTTGCCATTACAGTAGACAATGGTTCTTTCTTTGGAGGGTTAGTTTCTTGTTCTGATTTTTCTACTCTAATCTTTTCACCTGGGTTCAATGGAACTGCTGCTTCTCTTAAGCCAGCTTCAGCTAGATTTACATGTACCCCGCCTGGTTTTGGTTCAAACACCCCACCGTCATACGCATTAAGTTGACCATGAAAATGCCCTCCTGTTCGGAATGCGCCCGAAGTATCATTGTATTCATCTTTAACTAAATCTAGTCCCAATGCTTTTAATTGTGATTTTATTTTATCACCTTCTTCTTTTGAGGGAGTTTTGTTTACAGTAAAGTCAAATGCTTTTCCTTTAGTATGCTGAGATTTTGGGGTATTTTCATTATGATAAACATCATTAAATCCAGTGAATTGTGAAAATCCTGGAATAGTTTCTTGAACCTTTTTTGCTATATTAATAAGGTTAGGATCCACGGCTCCATTTTCTTTTTGAATATCACGGCCCGGGCTAAAGATCAGTCCTATTTTCTTAAGCATATCAGAGCCGGCTTTTATTATTCCTCCCGAAGTAGATGGTTGTGGTATAGGGACACCGCCGCTTGCACCACTTGGTGCGCCTGCAGGTGCACCTGCTGATTCATCCCCGCCGGATTCCGGTGAAAAGGCTGAAATTATTTGAGACAGTACGTTAGGTAACATATCTGTTACCTTATTCATACTAATAATTAGTTTGTCTGATGTTTTAGTTTGTTTCTCTAATAATTTATTATTGTCTTTAGATAAATCGTTGTTTATTTTTCCTAATTCAACAGTCTTAGTTGATACATCAATTGACCCAGAGAAGTTAGAATTAAGTTTCAATATCTGAGCATACCGTTGATCACTATCACCCTTGGCTCCGGCACTACCTATCATGTCACTAAGTGCATTTGTTGGTATAATTGATTCTGGTTTGCTTTTGTCTTTAGTACCACCTACTGTGCCACTAAGTATATTCGTTGGTATAATTGATTCTGGCTTGCTTTTGTCTTTAGTACCACCTACTGTGCCACTAAGTATATTCGTTGGTATAATTGATTCTGGCTTGCTTTTTTCACCTTTGTCTCTATTACCATCTATCATGTCACTAAGTACATTCAATGGCATAATTGCTTCCGGATTGCCTTTTTCACCTACTGTGACAGTTGTACCATTAATGGTAGCCGGCACAACACCACCAAGTGCTTTCTTTGGTGCTTCTGGTGCAGTATCTTCTGGTACAGTATCTTCTGGTGCAGTACCTTTATCGTCTGGTTTTTTATTGAAACGAGCCTTTCTAGAATTGCTTGCTGCGTTAGCTGTTGTCGCAGCAGACTCAGATACTGGCGCATAAGCTACTGGCCCTTTTTCTTTAACTTCTTTTAATTGAGCCTCTAGTTTTGCTATTTTTCCTTTTATTTCATCGGAACTTGCAACCGTACGATATTGTGCATTTGTTTCATTTTCAAATTGTTTTAATTCATCTTGAAATTTTCTATTAAGTGTTAATTCTCTTCCCCTACGTGCATTAATATCATTTGTTCTTTTGCCGGCTGCAACCTCTGCATCATATTTGGCCATCTCCTCTTTTAGTTCTTGATTATGTTTTAGCATTAACGTTTCTTTTCGTAATGCGGTCGCTTTAGCTATTTCATCTTGTTTTACATTTCTTTGACCTTGTATTACAGCTATATCCTCATGAATTTTTTTCTCTTGAACCATCTGTTCTCTTTGTTTTTTCAACATAGCAACTTGGTCTGACCATACTTTTAATTCTTCTTCAGCTTCTTTCTTATCTTTTTCGTTTAATCCCTTTTTCTCTAATTTCTTTTTAGCTATCTCTACCCTCTCAGATGCCTGAGATATTGCTTCATCTTTAACTATTATATTTTTGGCTAAGTTTTCAGCATCTCCTTTATCTCCTCCAAACGCAGCATTCCACATATATTTGCCAGCGTCCAACATAGTTTTTCCAGCTTTACCAAACATGCCGGCGGCTTCTTTCATCTGATTAGCTGCGCCTAATTGACCATTTAATAATTGAGTTTGTTTAGCTATTGCTTCATCCTGTGTCTTTCTCCCTGTTTCTACATCACTGGTGGTTCTTGGATCTTTAGCAACTCGTGATAGCATTTGATCCATTGCCTTCTCATCAAATGGTTTACCTTTATTTTTAGGATCTTTTTCCCATTCTAGCCTAAGTTTGTTTGCATTATCAAAGGTATTAATACCATCTAATAATTTTGGAATGTCAAGGTCTGCAAGTCCACTAATAGCATCTGATTTTATTCTTGCTAGTGGTGCTAATTCTTTAAAACCAGCTCTTAATTCGTTACTCAATGTCCCCAATCTAGTCTGAGCAGTACCTTCTCCCTTTCTATATTGTTCTATCGTTCCACCGATCATTCTTATAGCCTTAGCAGAAGAAGAATCAACTATTTGTCCGTTATTAGCCGCCGCTTTAGCTGTACCGGTTGCTAATTCTTTTTGACCAATAAGTTCTAACTTAGACACTAGATCCATCTGGCGTTGTAATGATAATACTCTTAACTCAGCTTCTTTATCTCCTCCCTTTGCTTTTTCTTGTTCATCAAATATAGCTGCACGTAATTCAGATTGAGCCATTGCAAGGTCACGGGCATTTTCTTGTTCTTTTCGTGAGGCTCCGGTCAATGCTGCTGTTTTGTCTAACTCACTAATATAATTTTGAGTACCTTTAATTAAATCTTGTTTTGATTTACCTTCAAGTAATCCAAATCTAGCCTGCATTGCCATGTATTTTTGAGCATGTTCCATTTGAGCATTTTGGCTAATCCCCATCTTCTCAAATGTTCTACTCATTTTGCTGTTTATTAAGCCACCTGTAACTTCAATAAAACTCTTAGCGCCGGCCATCGTAGTAGAGCCAAACATTGCTATTTCTCGGGTGTTGCTTGATAATATTTTATTAAGTTTTTCAAACTCTTTAATAGTCAACCCTACCGATTTAAGATCATCTATTAAACCGGTAACACCTCTTGCCCCGGTAACTGATGCTTCACCTAATTGCAAGAAATTTTTAAATGCTTCATCTTCAAGTGCAGCACGGTCTTTGTTTAGTTTAGCATCTCGTCTTATAATTTCCGCTTCAGCTTGAGAAGCATATCCAAGAATAGCCAACAACCCACCTATTGCTACTGCCAACAATCCAATTGGGCCAGTTGCTAGTGTTACTTGAACACCTACTGCCATCATAGTGGCACCAAAATCAACCATACCCCCACCTGTTTTTTCTAATGATGATGCATATGCCTCTGCTTGTGCAGAAACCATGGCAGCTGCCACGCTTTGACCTCTTACTCCATCTAATAACGCATCTTCATATGCTATTAGACCTTTATAAGTTCCTACTATTCCGGCTTTTAAAAAGTCAAACGCAGCCGTTAAAACAAAGCTACCGGCGGCTATGGCTCCTTTTTTACCAAACATATCTTTGAATTCTTCCAAAGCTTTTTCAGCTTTTTCTCTGGCTTCATTTTCTGCTTTTATTTTTCTTAATGAGGCTTCTTGTTCTTTGTTTAATTTGATAGTCGTGTCTATTATTTTATTATTACTATCAACATAACGACCCATTGAAGCTAACTGTTGCTTATATAATTTTTCTTGGTCCATTGCAAGTTTAGCATTTTTTGCATCTGTCCCATATTTTTTTTGTAGATCAGGACTTTCAGCAAGACCCTTTTGCAAATCTTCTATTAATTTTTTTTCAATTGATTCACGTTCATTAGCTAATTGATGTAATTTACCCTGACTATCTTTTACTAATCCTAAACTTTCAAGTTCATACTTTGCGCGCCTCGCAAAAGTTTCTTTTTGATCCTCATTAATTTTTTTAACTTCATCAATATATGCATTGTCTTTTTGAATTTGTTGTTGAGTTAATTGGTTGGCTTCGGCATCTAGTTCTTTTTGACGTTCTATTTGCTTTTCTGTATCACTTAATGAATTCCATATAGCCTTTGCTTCGGCGTCACGGGCATCCTTTAAAGCCTGCGCAGCTTGTTCACGTTCTTTTTGTTCACGTCGGCGGAGAAATTTTTCTTCCTCGGTTAGGACTTCTGCTTCTGCAATTGCTTCTCTAGTGCTATCATTTCTGGAACCCAGACCTTCAGCCAACAATTGAAGTTGTTCAAGAATTGATCTAGATAGATTGTCATTTTCTATTGGCATATTAATTTTACCCGTGTTTTTAACTAATAAATAGTTATATATGTATTTATTGTTTGTAAAAATACATTTTTGGAGAAATATCAATGACAAACCCACTAAGACAATACTTTCGTAGACCTGCACTTTATCTAACATTACCTAGTAGAGGTAAATTTTACCCTGAAGGAGCATTAGAAATGCCGGAAAACGGAGAACTTGCGGTATATCCTATGACTGCAATTGATGAGATTACTAGTAAAACCCCCGATGCATTGTTTAACGGTAACGCAGTACCTGAAATTATCAAAAGTTGTGTCCCGGGAATAAAAGACCCGTGGGCAGTTCCCAGTGTAGATATGGATGCTATTTTGGTTGCTATTCGTGCTGCTACTAGCGGTAATGATTTGGAAATCAGTAGCACTTGTCCTAAATGTGAAGAAGAAAGTAAGTATAATATCAACTTGGGATTTTTACTAGGTAGTATTAAAGCCAGCGACTATAATGAAGTGTTTCACATGGGGGAATTAACGCTTAAATTTAAACCATTAAATTACACTCAGGTCAATGAAGGCAATATGGGGCAATTTCTTATACAACGTGAAATAAACGGATTAGAAGGAATGACAGATGATACTGAAAGAAGCAAAGTATCCGGTGAAATTATGAAAAAATTGACCCAGATGAATATGGAATTAATCGGTTCAGTAATCGAATCTATAACAATCCCAACTGAAGTGGTAACTAATAGAGAATTTATCAGTGAGTTCCTATCAGGATGTGACAGGGCTACTTATGAAAAAATTCGTCAACATGTATTAAGACTAAGAGATAGTTCAAATATTAAACCACAACATATCAAATGTGTAAGTTGCTCACATGAATATGATCAAGCACTAGTGTTAAACGTTTCTGATTTTTTCGAGTAAGGCTTCTGTCGCTTATCCCCGAGAAGATACAGAAGCTGCTAGACAGCATGGATGAAGAAACAACAACAATTAAGAAAAATGCATTAAAGTTTTCTTGGTATATGCGGGGCGGAGTATCCTATGAGGATGTACTTAATATGTCTGAATCGGAAAGAGAAGCTATAAGTCAAATCATAGATGAGAACTTGGAAACTACTAAGAAAACTCAGATGCCATTCTTCTAATCCGTAATTATTCATTTATCAACTTTGGGCTGTTTCATTAAGAGATGAACTTCGTTCATCTAAGAACTCACTTCGTTCGTTCTTATTTCTTTCAGTATACGGAATCGTTTAAGACTTTAATTGTATCGGATATATATTGCCGATTAGAAGCCATGGTAGTGCAAATTTGCACCACCAATGGGAAAGGTATGTTTGCCATGACCGTCGTCCAGTGTTATCTATCCCCCAATTAATCGCCTATTTCTGACACTAACTGCTACCGGTTGCTCTGTAAAGTATTATGGGACTGTAGTGAAGCTAACAACTTTAGTTGTTTCTTCCGCAACGCACATTCTATGAAATCAAGATAAAGTATTCATAGACTTGTTGAAGGTTCGCTTTGCCGATTGCCTTCTCGGTATACCCATAGTTATTGCTAACTATGCTTACTCCAGATCCGTCAGCACAGCACTACCTGTACAAACTCAAGGAGGACTCACAAACTGAGCCAACGAATTTTTATGTATTAATGGTTAAAAGGGAATCTTTGTTTTCTGTTGACTTGGTGTCTATTGTACTAGAATATGTTTTTAATAAGTCTGTATTATGTAAGAAGAAACTGTCAAATTCGAAAATCATCCAGTCTCCGTGTTTTTGTGATGTGTAATAAGTGAAGTTATCCGCAACCCATGTTAGTTTGCTTTGTACACAAACATAGCGACCCTTACGATTAAACTTTATAAACAGTATGTTTAAATCATCCGGGTCAGCTACATCCATAAGCTGTCCGATCCATGCATCTATTACTTTACATTCCCCTGTAAGTAATAAATGAAAAGGAAAATCAGCATAAAACTTGCATTCCACATTCATTTTTGCAAATGATTGTCCTGGCACAATATCACCCTTGAACGAACGAATCTGTCCTTCGTGTAATACTTCTGTTCTACTTTGATTTTTCCCGCCCACATAAGCACCAGATCCAGGAGCACGAATGAAACTTTCACCATACTTCTCTGATAGATATTTAGCGATTTCTCGCTCAAAACCTGAACCCTTGTTTTTCTGTGGACTTGACATAGACATATACTTATCGTTGTATTTTAGCTATAAAATTATTCCACATCTACCGCTGTGTTGTATGACGTAAACCCATTTTCTTTCACAACTTTCAATACATTTGGAACACGCCCTGCTAATTCTTCTCTATGACTGACAAGCCAAATAGATTTCTGTCTACGACGGCTCATGTCTTTAAGAATAGCTATAGCGTTCTCAACACCCATTGTGTCTAAACCACTATCAATCAATTCATCAATAAACAATGTATTGATTGGGCTATACAAGTTCTCCCAAACATCACGGAACGCAAAACTCAATCCTAAAATCAAACGATTGCGTTCTCCTCTGCTAAGATTATCAAAATCAAGTTCTCTACCCAATTCCGTAATCTCAACTTGTAAATCATTTTTGAATATTACTTGATGTGGCAATCCAATCTTATCTAAGTAATGTGTCAATCTACCATTCAAATATGATAGATTCTGGTCAATAATCTTTTTACGAACAAAGCTATCCTTGCTAGTTAAAATATCAAGCAAGAACTTTTGGTGTTCCATTGTGCGTGTCAATTGATTAATTCTGTCAAAGTTAATCTCTTGCAATGCTTGGTTCTCCATCTCTGAAATCTGTTCACTATACGGATCAACCTCTTCGCTTTTTCTTTCAATATCTTTAATAAGATTATCAAGTTGGCTACTATGCTTGATTGCTTGTGCTTCAGTATCATAATGAGTAGTTGGCATCATACCTAATACACCCAAGTCTTTTAATGCTTGAGTATGTTCCATGAATTGCTTATTGATAGTTAAAACTTGAAATGCTGCTTCATGTGAGGCTTTTATCTTCTCATCCAATACACCTTCATGCTTTTGATCATGGAACTCTTGTCCACAGGCATAACACTTGTGGTCACGCAAATCATTAATTTCTGTTGTTAGTTTATTAACTAATTTTTGTTCTTTGGCTTCATCAGCCACACAACGGGCAATTAGTTTATTGAGGTCGTCAATAGCCTTACGTTTTTCATTATATGCTGTTAAATCTTGATGAGCCTGTAATTCAGCGGCAATATCAATAGTAATTAACCTTTGATAATCAATAGCAAGTTTCTCTAAATCCTCATCGTGCTTCATCTTCCACAATTTCTGTCTACGTTTAGTAGAATCAATCTGCTCTTTTACACGCTTGTTGGCTTCTTCAATTGCTTTTACTTTGAATTCTTCTTGCTGAATATCATCTTTACTATCCTTAACTAATCCTTTAATCACTTCTGCTTTTTCTGAAAGCAAAGTAATACCCAATAATTGTTCAATGATAGCACGTTGTTCATTATTTTTTAATGCAAGAAATGGTTCGGAGTACGTGTTGAGTGCCACAATATGCTTAAACATATCACTACTCATGTGGATCACTTTTTCAATCGCCGCTTGTGTTTCTTTGTTTTCACCCTGTGCGTCATCCAAACCTTTTTGTAAATCACTATTTACATAGAAACGTAGAATGTTGGGCTTGCGCCCACGTTCAATCTTATAATCAATACCATTAACAGTAAACTCTAGTGTTACCATCATGTTTTTACCATTGGTACGATTAACTAGATTATCTTTACGAATACTGTTAATGGGAACACCAAACAATGCGTAACTCAATGCTTGAATTAGAGATGTTTTGCCTGTACCATTACGAGCACCATCACCACCTAAGTCTAGATTCTCACCTAGAATAAGTGTTAGTTCCTGTCTGTCAAAGTTGACTGCTTGTGTTACTTGTCCGATTGATAAAAAATTACGAAGGGTTATGTTTTTAATTGTTATCATAGATTGTTATAAATTTCCAACAAGATTCGTTTATCAAATGCATTGCTCTCAATGCTATTGATTTGGTCAATGATGATTTGGTCTACTGATTCAAACTTCAAATCACCCCTACCCTCTTGTTCAACTTGGTCTACTTTCATTGGTATCAATGCCATCTCTCTTAGTTTATGTTCTGGGATTAATGTTTCACGTATGAAGTTAGCTTCCTCATATGAAATATCAATATCAAGATGTACTCTAACATGACTGTCAGGCAATAGCAATCCCTTTGGATTTTCTAATATATCGCTTAACTTGTGAACACGATACAGTGGTTGTTTAGGCCAACTATGAAAGATTGGGTCTTGTCCCCATTCCATTACCATCATACCACGTGCATCATCTTGTGCATCAGCATAGTTATGTGGGAAAGCATTACCAATGTACCAAACATTAGCACGGCTTTGTCGTTTATGAAAATGCCCACTAAAGACATAATCAAAATCTTTCATATGATCGGTATTAATTTCACCGTGATCGGGCATCTCTACCATAGCATTCATATAGAATCTTGGCAATTCAAAATGTCCAAACATATATTTGCCACTTAGTTTCTGAACCTTTTTGTAATCATCCTGTACAAGCCATGGTGCAATTACTACATCTCCTTCGGTGAAGAAGTCGTTGACAATTTGTACGTTTGGTAAATGTTTAGCCCACTCAACACTATGAATGTCCCTGCGGTCACGATAATAAAGGTCATGATTGCCCGGTATAAAATATACCCGATCAAAGTTATCATTTAGTTTCTCCAATGCTTGTAATCCAAACTGTAATGTATGGATGTTAATACTTGCCCTGTGATGATTGTAATCACCTAAGAAAAAACAAGTTTCACACCCTTCACTTTTAGCTTTGGTTATAAACCAATCTACAAAATTATTGCAGTCATGGTTATGCTGTAAGCTATTTGACTTAAGACCAAAATGAATATCGGTGAATACAGCGGCTTTTTTAAAAAGGTTAGTCATTCTTATATTGTATAATAAATGATGTTGCCGTAGCAACATCATTGGATAAATTATTCTTCGTAAACTACCGAACTCATGCCAGCACCCAGACCTTGACGAGTCCAGCTTGGGTTAAGTCCATTAATTTCTAAAATATCATCACGAATATTTTGATTACGCTTTTCCGTATTCAATACCCGACAGAAACTATTTGTAATTGCTGCGGTGTAATAAGCGAATGGGTTGGCTGATTTAGCTTCGTTGAAACGTAATCCAACGTAGGTAAGTTGCAGAATAGCGGAGTTCCGCATCTCATCGTTGTAAGTATACCCACGCCAATTGTATTTCATGGCATATTTTTCGCACATCATAATATACATACGGGCAAGTTTGTTTGTTACTTGTCCATGATCCTTACTGAATTCTCCAGAATTTAGATCACCTTTCCAATGACTTTTGCCCACGCAATAAAAAGTATTATTTTTATCAATCATATAATGTTGGAATGGGGGAAAGTTTACCTTGACATGAACCATATCATCCACTTCAGCTTTAGTGGTTATATCTTCTAAATCAGCAAAGATTTCATCCGGATCAACTTCTTCAAATTCAAAGATATCCTTTGCTGTTTTCTTTTTAACTGTTTTGCGGGGGACTTTTGGTGCTACCGGGACGTGATCCCAATTCATTACACGGAATACAAGATCAGTTATTTCTATAGATTCTGGGCTAACTGCGTCTTTTGAGCCTTGTTCCAAGCTAAGACGTAATGCTCTTGTTTCTTTAGCTTGTTGAATTGTTTCAGGTTTGAATGCGTATTCTAAACTTTCTTCAATAGAAGATTGGGGCATATCCACGATGAAATCATACCTATGATATTCGGGTTTAGCAAAATGACAGTATGCTGTTTTACTTTCGTGTATCTCTTTTAAGATATCTTTGTTATTTAAATAGTTGACAGGTTTTCTTGAGGGTAATGACATAGGTCTCCTTGATTTATAGTTATGCTTGAGTGATTATAGCATAATTGGTTGCAGAAAAGCAACAGATTTTTTGT